>Ga0206821_10005_pt2 | contig 20246 bp, 15 predicted proteins | sample Alteio_BWOrgCont_85_FD_152860 | JGI IMG/M metagenome (GOLD analysis project Ga0206821, IMG submission 152860) | Enriched cells from forest soil in Barre Woods Harvard Forest LTER site, Petersham, Massachusetts, United States -... | ecosystem: Environmental > Terrestrial > Soil > Temperate forest >...
TCTTCAATTACCTCGCGTGTTGGTAGTCCGTTAGCACTCATATATTTGAGAACGTCTTCTGCAGTGGGTTCTTGTCCGTTTGCTTCTTTAAGTCTTGTTCTAACTGATTTCATATGAGTGCCATGTGCGCGTTCCATAAAACTAGTTACTACACTCTCATTACCTTTGCTTAAAAAATTTTCTCCAAGTTCTGAGGGGGGGAATCTTTCCAGCTTTGCCTTTTTGATATTTTCGAGCAATTTCCGTAGCTTGTGCTGTTACAGAACCTTTATATATATTACTCACGGAACCCAACAGCTGTGATGCTTGACGAGCTATTCTGTTATCAGCTCTAATGTGAACATCCGGTAGAGCGATTTCTTTAGTTAGGACACTCATAACATATTTGACTATATGCCAAGAGATATCCTTTTGTCAAAATACGAAAGAAATTTGCTATACTACGCATATGTTGAAAAAGAAAATTATAACCCTGCTCAGACAGACACTAAAAGATTTGGATATTTCACTTGATGATATCTCGGTTGATTATCCTGCATCTGCACAACACGGGGATTACTCAACCAACGTTGCATTGGCCGCTGCGAAAAAAGCTGGAAAGAATCCGATGGAATTGGCGGAGAAAATTGTTGAGAATTTAGGGGTAAAAAATAAAGAGCTGCAGTTGTTTAACGAAATCCATGTGGCAAAACCAGGATTTATTAATTTCTGGATAGCAAGTGACTCATTATTAGATAGTTTGAACTATTCGTTTAAGCATGACAATGAAGTAAAGGATAAAAAAATAATGGTTGAATTTGCTCATCCAAATACTCATAAGGCTTTTCATATCGGACACTTGCGAAACATTACAACTGGCGAATCAATAGTCCGTCTTCTGGAAGTAGTTGGTGCAAAAGTCATTAGAGCAAATTATCAGGGGGATGTCGGCATGCATATTGCAAAATGCTTATACGGTATTTTGCAAAACCCAACTCACAAAACCCAAATCTTGAAAATAACAGACGTTAAAGAACGTGTTGATTTTCTTGGAAAGGCTTATGCCTCAGGGAGTAAATCATTTGAAGAAGATGATAAGGCAAAAAAGGAGATAGCGGAGATCAATAAAAAAATTTACGCAAAAGATTCGAGTATTTGGGAGCTTTATCAAACGACTAGACAGTGGAGTCTTGATTATTTTGATGAAATTTACAAACGAGTTTACACTCATTTTGACAAATATTATTTTGAAAGTATGGTTTATGAAAGTGGTAAAAAAAATGTTTTGATAGGACTTGAAAAAAGCGTTTTTAAAAAAAGTGATGGAGCGATAATTTTTCCGGGATCAAAATACGGACTACATGATCGCGTTTTTATAACAAGTGAAGGGAATCCTACTTATGAAGGAAAAGATATGGGATTAGCTCCGTTGCAATTTAAGGATTATCATCCCGATCTTATCATTCATCTTGTTGGACCCGAGCAAGCAGGATATTTCCAAGTTGTCTTTGAAGCATTAGCACAGCTTTTCCCTGAAATAAAGGGCAAGGAACGTCATCAATCATACGGTTTTGTAAATCTCAAGCACGGCAAGATGAGTAGCCGGACTGGCAATGTTATTTTAGGCGAGTGGTTATTAGATGAAGCAAAGAAAAAAATTCTTGAATCTTATGATATATCGGATGAGATTGCAGAACAGGTGGCAGTTGGGGCTGTGAAGTATTCATTCTTAAAAGTTGGTCTGAATCAAGAAATCGCTTTTGATTTAGAAGAATCGATTTCATTACAAGGTAACTCAGGTCCGTATTTGCAATATGCTTATGCACGTACTCAGAGCATTCTTCGCAAGGGTAAAGAGGAAAGCATTAAAGGAAAAGAAAACTTGAACTTAAAATCTGAAGAGCGGGATGTTTTGCGTTTGCTTTCCCGATTTCCAGAGATTGTTGAAGAAGCAGCAACCCGGTATGCGCCAAATGTATTGTGTACCTATCTTTTTGAATTGGCTCAGGCATACAATTTATTTTATCAGAAATTTCCAATTCTTAAAGCCGAAGATGATGCCAAAAATTTTCGTCTACTCTTAACTATAAAGACAGGAAACGTTCTCAAAGACGGTTTGGAACTTCTTGGGATAAAAGCACCTCAGCAGATGTAGCTTGACAAACTTGTTGTATATCTGATCTACTAATATTAGTTGCCCTTTTTACGGGAAGCTTTTAGTATGAAGAACATCCCTCAGATTCATAGGCTCTCACGCGCTTCACAATTATCACTATTGGCTGTCGTTATTTTATTAGGTGCTGTATTTTTCACTGTCAATAGCGCTTTGCAGCAACAAAATAATGCAAGTCACGCTTCAGGATCAGCTAATATGTTAATTAATCCTTCTTTTGAAAGCGGGATTTCCCCTTGGTTTCTTAACCAGGTCTCACCAGGAGCAGGAACATTTATTACCACAACAAGCCAGCATGAAGATGGTTCATACGCAGCCCAGGTTAATATTACTAGTACAAGCACAAATAGTTGGTATGTTCAGCTACAACAGGCTGGCATGCCTATGCAACTTGGACAAACGTATACGGTAACTTTTTGGGCAAAGGCTTCATCAGGTAGACAAATTCAAGCATTAGTGCAGCAAACAAACAGTCCATATGTAGTTTATAGTGTTAACAATTATATGCTTACAACGTCTTGGCAACCATATTCCTTCACGTTTACCCCAACCATCACACAATCAAACGTTTCCCTAGAATTTAATCTAGCGCAGGCTACAGGTCAAGTCTGGATTGATAATGTAAGTTACTCAACGGGTTCCTTTACTTTACCTACAGCAACTCCGGCGCCCATAGCACAATCTACATCAGGGAACTTACTTCCCAATCCCGGATGCGAATCTGGAACGAATGACTTTACAGGGTATAATGCTACTATTACCACGGTTTCTTCATCGGTTCATTCCGGAAATGCATCATGTAAAGTTACATCAACAGGAGGAAATGTATACGATATAACTTCAAACGTTGTCGTAGCAAATCCTCAGCAAGGACAATCATATACAGGGTCTGCATATGTTCGTGCAGATTCAAGTACAGGAAAACAAGTATATGTGGCGTTCCAGCAATGGAAAGGATCAACGCTTGAGAAGACAACCTATGGTAATCCTATTAACCTCTCAACAAATTGGCAACTAGTAACGAACACAACTACGGTTTCATATAGCGGACTAACATCATTGGTTTACTATGTCGTACAGGATCCAGGTTCTTCTGGGCAAGTGTTCTACACTGATGATATGTATTTTGCTTCGGGTACAGGTACCAATCCTGTTCCTTCGTCAACAGCACCACCGCCTCCTACAGCTACAGCAGTGCCTACTCCGACACCCAGTCTTACTTTTGTCTCGCCGACGAGTCAGCCTGCACCGACAATTTCAGTGGCTCCGGGAGATACTCTTCTTAATGTGACACTCGGTCTACAAGGAATTGGTACGGCAGGTGATAGTGCCTCTCCTAATAGTGACGGCAACATGAGTCCGCTTCATCCACAAAGGACAGTTATCGCTACAGTCTTTAATTCTCAGAATCAACAGGTTGCAAGTCAACAGGGGACAGTTACTTATAACAGTAGTACAGGATATTTCGATGGTACTGTTGATTTAGGCCAGGGATTTGCAACAGGATCTTACACGGTGAAGATTCAAACTCCGCAGTATCTTCGAGGCTTAGTATCGGGAATTCAGACAATAACCTCGGGACGGACAAATACCCTCCCATATCTTTCATTAATTGTTGGAGATATCAATGGAGATAATCAGATCAATATTCTTGACTATAATATTCTCATGGGATGCTACAGTGACTTGTTGCCGGCGACAAATTGTAATCCGACAAATAATGCGTTGTCAGACTTAAATGATGACGGTGCTGTCAATGAATTCGACTACAATTTATTCCTCAGAGAGCTCACCAATGTCGGCGGACAGTAAAAATTTAACATTTCTTCAAATGTATTCTAGCGATTTTTTTTAGGGCGTATTATTCTTTCTTGAAGCGCAGGGTTTGTATGCGGAATACTCAGGTCGCGTTCTGCAATTATCTCTCTCGCTCCTTCAGATAATGGCGTACCCTGTACATATATTTGTATTGTGTTGATTGCATTGGCTATCCCACTGACTTCTCTACGATCCGCTGTTGTTAGGTGGTTTGGATTTTCTTCTAAAAGTTTATCAAATCGTCTTCTAAAGTATCGCGATGTATTTGCTACAATTGCTTCTCCTGAAAGCCTTTTCCGGCGACGTCGAGAGTTAGAAGAATTTACATAGACGACAATGCTTTGTTGATGATCCGTAATAGCATCAAATGCCTCACGAACTTCGTCCACATCTCTGGCAACAATTCCAGTAAAAGCTTCATTAACCTGTTCTTCAGATAATGTTAGTCTTTCCGCCATGTTTTATTAGGTGCAGTAAAAAAAAGAATTTACTCCCACTAATACTCAATTTATCACAAGAAGTCGGTAAAGGAATGCAAGAAGTATGTTCTTGTCTTGGAAAACTTTGTATTACGTGTTACAATAGATCCCTTATGACATATAATCGTAAAGTTTTGTCCAATGGTCTTCGTGTACTCACCGTTTCCATGCCGTCGTTTGAAAGCGTAACCGTTCTTGTCATGGCAGGGGCAGGAAGCCGATATGAGAACCGAAAAAACAGCGGGATTTCTCATTTTCTTGAACACATGGCATTCAAAGGAACGGACAAGCGCCCGACCGCAATGGATATTTCAAGTCTGATTGACGGAATGGGTGGAGAATTCAATGCATTCACCGGCAAAGAAACAACAGGCTATTACATCAAATCAGCCAAAGATAAACTTGAGACTTCAATTGATGTTTTGTCTGACATGCTTCTGCATTCTAAATTTGATCCTGAAGAGATTGAAAAAGAAAAGGGCGTCATCATTGAGGAGATCAATCTCTACGAAGATATGCCCGCACGGAAAATCGGCGATATATATGAACAGCTGCTTTATGGAGATACGCCGATGGGATGGGATATAGCGGGTGATAAAGAGATTATACGAAGTATTACCAGAGGGGATTTTATGACATATCTTGGCGAATTATACAGTTCTTCCAATTTAACTGTTGTCGTTGCAGGTGGTATTGACTCGGATGAAGCGTATTCGTTGGTAGAGAAATATTTTGGTTCGATGAAAGAATTCCAGCCAAAGACGTTTGAGCCTTTGCATGAATCGCAGAATAAGCCAGCGGTACTCGTTAAACAAAAACAAACAGAGCAGATCCATATTGCTCTTGGTGTACGCACAGTTTCAATCAGCTCACCCAAACGCTATCCGTTATCTGTGTTATCAGCGATCCTTGGTGGAGGAATGTCTTCACGTCTCTTTCATGAAATTCGTGAGAAGCGTGGACTTGCATATTATGTTCGCACCAGCTCGGATGAATATGCCGATGTCGGAACGCTTGCTACAACCGCAGGTATTGATCCAAAACGGGTGATTGAGGCAGTTCAAGTGATGGTCGCAGAATACAGTAAAGTTTCACACGGCGAGATGGCACTCACTGATGATGAACTCACCAAAGCAAAAGAGTTCCTTAAAGGACATTTGGTGCTGGATCTTGAAGATAGCAGATCAGTGTCAGGATTCTACGCACATCAGGAACTGCTTGAAGAAAAAATCGAGAATCCCAACGATGTTATCGAGCAAATTGATAAAGTGACCAAAGAAGATATCGAATCCGTCGGCAAGGAATTTTTCAAAGAAGCGACACTCAATCTAGCATTGATCGGCAATTTTGCTGATGGAGAAAAACTTGAGAATTTGTTAAAATTATAACTATGGAACAGACAGTTGTTTTAGTCAAACCAGATGGCGTACAAAGAGGATTGATTGGTGAAATCACTTCGCGTTTTGAACACAAAGGGCTCAAACTCGCTTCAATAAAAATGGTTTCTTTGACAGACGCGATCCTCGATGAATGGTATGTCCATCACAAAGACAAACCGTTTTTCCCCGGGCTTAAAAGCTACATGAAATCATATCCCATTATCGCTATGTTATGGGAAGGAATTGACGTGGTATCAACAGTTCGGACAATGATTGGCATTACCAAAGCTCGTGAAGCTACACCTGGCACGATCCGTGGCGATTTTGCAATGAGTCAGCAGTACAATTTGATCCATGCTTCTGAAAACATTGAAGCAGCTGAGAGAGAAAGAAAAATTATTTTTACTGTCGAGGAAGTCTTTGATTGGCAGAAAGTTGATGAAGTCCACATTTACCTCGAAGAAGAACGAAAAAAGTAGTTCATCATCGTAATTTCCACCCAATTTTCGTTATTTTGTATTTTTTTGAACGGGTAGTGTTGGTTTGAGCTTAGCTTCTGAAGAGATCAGATCAATATAGCAGAAAATCGAATTATCTTTGACTTTAATAAGGCCGTTTTGGAAGAAAATTTGCTGTTTTTGTCCATCAATTTTTCCCAGAATGAGAGGGCTTGTGATGATCGAGATAAAATTTGTATGTTCAGGAAGAATGTCAAAAAGTCCTGTATCGTTTTTTGAAGTGACTGATTTCACATCGCCATCAAAAAGTATCTGCGTCCGGTTGCGGACAATGACATGAATCGTTTCCCCTGACTCTCTAAGAGATTGATTGATATTGTTTGATTGTGCATCTGCCATCTTACTTCGTTGCTTCTTTTGCTTCTCCGATGAACATAAATTTATCCGCGGTTAATTGATCATACGCTCCATTGAGAATGTCAGATGTATCCTGGATCGTTGTTTTGAGAGGAACAAATTTTCCTGTCCTGCCTGTTTGTTTTTCTGTTGTAAAGAAGCTTTGCGTGAAGTATGACTGAAGCATCCGTGCGCGTTTATAGACAAGTTTGTCTTCTGCATTCAGTTCGCCTTCACCAATCAGAGATACAATCCTTTCAAGCGAAAGCGCTTTTTTGAAAACACTTTGCGCATGCAGAGCTGTTTTATAATGATCAACTGAGACGAATTCCGGCGCTAGTGCAGAAGACGTTGATGCGATGAAATCAATTGCTGGCATTCTGCCTTCTTGATAAATGTTTCGTGAAAGAATAATCGTCGAGTCAAGATAGGGAAGAATTGCTTGAACTCCTTGATCCAAGATATCATCATTGGGGATGTAAATTGCTTCAACGCTGGTTATAGTATTTGCTCTTGTTGATGCAAGTCGTTCATGAAAGGAAGCCATTTCAGAATTGAGTGTCGCCTGATAACTGTCTTCCGATGGAATTGAATTCATAAGAAGTGACAATTCATTGCCGGCTTGTGCAAGACGGAAGACATTATCTGCGAAAAACAGCACGTCTTTTTTCAACACATCACGGAAGTACTCAGCGTATGTAAGGGCGGTTGTGCCGCTTAAAAAACGGAGGGTAGGATTTTCTCCCATGTGACCAAAAACCAAACTCGCATAGGGGAGTACACCACTTGCATCAAGTGATTCAACCAATTCTTGCCCTTCACGAGTACGTTCTCCGATACCTGCGAACACCGAAAGCGTTTGTTGTCCTTTAACAGCAGGGGACATCTGAATAATATTGTGAATAATTTCAGTGAGAAGAATTGTTTTCCCAACGCCTGCTCCTCCGAAGAGTCCAATTTTCCCTCCTTTGAGTATCGGACAAAAAAGATCGATGCCTTTAATGCCTGTGACAAGAATTTCTTTGGGAATAATAATATCAGAATAAATTGGTGCCTGACGATAAATTGGCCAATAATCTTTTGTCTGAATTTGTCCGCCTTTATCACGAGGATTTCCAAAGAGATCCAAAACGCGTCCCAAGACTTCTTTCCCTACAGGTATTGTTACAGGCTTAAGTGTGTTAATGACTCCATTTCCACGAGAGATGGTTGATCCGTCAGTTAGCAGTAGGCAATAATAACTATCCGGTCCTGCTGAGGTATAGACTTCCATTTTTACCAACGGATTATCTTCCAAAATCAAAACGTCATGAACAGACGGTTTTTCTCCTGAAAAAGAGACTTCAACAACTTGTCCTTTAACTGCCGTGACTTTTCCTGTAACTAAACTCATAATTTTATCTTATTTTCCATAACGATATTCCTGTTAGTGCTTCTGTTTGTTTTTTATTCATAAGACGATGAGTTGCAAAACGTTTCTGAAGATTGATTGCCTTGAGTTGTCTGTCGATATTCCCTCGTGCCATATCAAGTGTTGTAATGCGAGAAGCATATTGAGCAAGTTCTGATTCTGTGACTGTTTGCTGAATAATGCCGGCAAAAATTTCCGATTCAAAAAAGGCGATAATTTTTTCAAGTGACGGTTCAAAAAGATAATGAGCAGTGGGGACGAGCGTTTGAGATGTGGTTTTTTCCTCGCCTGAAACATCAAGAATAGTTGCAGTCTGATGCGCCATTGTTTCAAAACGGGCATAGTAAATAATAACATTTGAATAAGAGGTAAGATCTTGTGTGACTTTTTTTAATGAATCTTCGTTCGATTTTCCTTCAGCGAGGGGATAGAATAAAAATACCCGCCCTGGATAACGATTCATAAAGAGTGTCTTCCCAAATTCTCCGATGACAATGGGGTCTGACTCTTTGTGCTGATCCAAATAGGTCGAGAATTCGTCAAATGTTTTTTCAAGAATATTGCTGAACAAACCTGAGTTTGCAGAAAGATAGACGCAGGCGAGTTTGCCATTTCCTGTTTTTAGAGTAATACTTTCTGAGTTTTTTCCATTATGTATCGTTTTACCTCCTTTTTCTTGGGTCAAGAGAATAAGTTGATTTTTATATGACGTTACAACTTCGCGATAAATTTCTGTCAATTCATCGTTCATGTCTCGGCTCAATAACACTTTATTGCGAATACCTCGCATTTTCATACTTGCGATTTCTTCTGATGCACCAAAAATATCTTTAATGCCTGTTAAATCTTCCATTTGTGCCAAAATAGTTTTTAAGTAATTCATATATTTGTTGCTGTCACCACTTGGACGCCGAATGTTCTAAGAATTTTATCTTGCTGTTTTCTCACCGCTTGTAACAGTTCATTAAGTGACTGGACATTGCCGACGAGATCTTTTACCAATGTTTGCGCTGACATACTTGTTTTGTATGTTTGATTTATTACCACGATATCTTTTTCCATTTTTGTTAGATCTTGCCAATAATCTGCCCACAACAGACAAAAAATAATAATCTGCAAGTCAATATTTTTTACTTCATTTGCTCCTTGATTGAAAAACGCAAAAATTCTGTCGGCTACTGCCAGTGTTCGCTTGATATCTGTTCCAGCTTCGGCAGAGAAGTGACTATAACTTTCAAGTTTGTTATGTAATGTGAGAAAACTGATTAATTCACGATTAATACTTAGACGAAGTGGGGTTTGTGTCTGACGTCCGACACGACTAACCGAAACGAATGGGTTGATTGCGGGGCGGTTGCCTTTGCCGAACATATCAACGTCAAAATAAATATGTCCATCAGTCATAGACATAAGATTTGTTTGGATAAATCCTGCGATATCTCCTTCGACCGATTCCACAACTGGTAGGCATGTTATTGCATGTTCACTTCCATCAGCAAGAACAAAATTGCCTGCGCGCTCAATCAGTCTTGCATGAGTATAGAAAATATCAGCAGGGTAGGCGTTTCTGCCTGGGAAGCGTTTGCCGATTAGCATAATTTCGCGATAAAATTTTGCGTGAGTGAAAAGATCATCCATAACGATAAGGACGTCATGACCTTCATCTCGGAAATACTCTGCCATGGTCATTGCCGCATATGGGGTAAGATAGATAACTCCTGCCGGATCTTCAGAACTGGATGCGATAATTATGGTGTTGTTCTGGATACCGGCATTCTGGAAAAATGCCTCAATTTTTTTAATGTCGGTTTTTTTCTTTCCGATACCTGCATAAATACAAATTGTTCCAAGAGTTGCTTGTTTAAGTATTGTCTGATACAAAAAACTTGTTTTACCAGTTTTTCTATCTCCGATCACCAATTCTCGTTGTCCTTTACCAAGAGGAATCAGCATATCAACCAAAGTAACACCTGTTTCAAAAGTTTGTTCAATCCGCTTTCTAGTGTTGATTCCCGTTGGATTGATGTCAATCGGACGGGAAAGTTTGGGTGATTCAATTGTTTGACTTGTGTTAAGTGGCTGGCCGAACGGATTAATGGATTTGCCCAAAAGTTCAAATCCCACCGGCATCTCTTGTTTAATTCCTGTTCGGGTAACACGAGTTCCTTCTTTGACGGAATATTGTGAAAGAAGAAGGATTTCAACTTGGTCGCGGCCTAGAGAAAGAATAAGTCCCATTTCACCGTTTTCAAAGACAACAATCTCCTGTAGTGTTGCATTAGGAAGACCGCTTGCATATACTATAGACTGATTGCATGCTTCTATAAATCCAATTTCTTCTGTTGTGTTGAGATATTGTTGAAAGCTTCTCATAAAAAATAATGTGTTAATGTATCTAGTCCAATAAACTAAGAATTTCTTCTTTCTGAATTTGGAATCTGTCGGCGAGTTTCTTTTTGACAGAATAATCTTTATATACTCCGCCTGCGATAATTTGTGCTCCTCCCACAATTGATTTGTCAAACTGCAAATCGACGAGAAGATCTATTTTGACATTTTTTTTGATCCAATCTGAGAAAAAAGCAATCGTTTCATCGTTGGGCCTGAATGCTATTGTCAGTTTAATGCTTTTATATGTTCGAAGTTTGTCCAACAGATCATTGATTTGGCGTTTGACAACGATTTGTTCTTCCGCTGTGTATGAGGCTTTGCTAAGCATGTCATTCAGCAGTGGCGCAATTTGAGTTGGAATTTTTCTGAAGATTTGTTCTCTTTGTGGACTTGTCGTGGACGAAAAAGACGTTGCGGCAAATTCTGCAAGACAAGCAATCACTTGTGAACACTCGACAGTAGTTCGGAGTGTGGCCATAATTTTATCAAAAAGGGCAGAATCATTCATTTAAATACTTGTTCTTTCTTTGCTGTTTCAAGTGCGTCCAAAACCAATGCTTTTTGTTTGTCATATGAGATTCCTTCATTCAACACCATTTCAGAAACTCGGTAAAGTATTTTATAAATATCATCATCAATTTTTTGATACTTCTTTTGTTTGTATTCATTTAGATCTTTTTCCATTGTGAGATATTCTTCATCAATTTTTTCTTTAACTACTTTTTCGGAGTTGATTGTTTCCTTTTCCAACTCATCTCGGAATTCCTTAAAGTCGGCGACAACATCTGATTCGATATCTTTTGTCATAGTTTTTAACGTATCGATATCTTGTTCTTGGATTTGTGTCATGAGATTTTGATATGCAATTTTCATATCATCAGACGCTTTGGCAAAAACCATCGATTGTTGTTTTTCAAGCTCACCAAGTTTATCCTTCAGCACGCGGCTTGAGTTGTCTTCATAACTTTTACTGTTTGCGAGAATCTCAGCAGCCTTTTTATTTGCTTGGTCAATAATCTCTTGCATTTGTTCATGTGCCTGTTCAAGAAGTTTTATTGGTTTTTCGGATAGCTGATTCTGCAGTTGGGTATTTGCTTTTTCAGCATGATGAAGCCGTTGTACAACAGTGGTGTATGCTCGAGTGAGAAAAAATAAGAGAACAGCAAGTGTTGTCACCGCTATAGTAAGAAAGATAAGTGAAATTGGATCAATAATCATAGACTACATTTATAGTACAAGAATTAAGTATGATATCGCAACACCGAAGAACATAATGAAAATAGTGATAACCGTGTTGAAAAAAACTGTTACAAGAATTGCTTGTTTGGCGAGTGGATTTCTGCCGATTGCTTCAATGCCTCGATTGGACGCCCGTGCGAAGAAACGAAAACCAAAAAAGAAAGACAAAAGCGTTATCAAACCTGCAATAAAATAGCGGATAACACCGAGCGGAGTACTCATTGCTGCGCTAATTCCTAGTGAGAATGTATCGAATGCAGTATGAGCAATGTCATTATTTATTTGCTCGTAATGCGGTTGAAGCGTGACATAAATAAGTCCGACTTTTTTTGGATCATTACTTGCGTAATTTTGGTCTGCAAGTCCGAGTACATAGCCATTCTCAGTTGCTTTTACTCCAATGCCTGGCATTGCTGATGAAGTTATGAAATCGCCAGATTTGATATTGCCGTTCTGACTTGAAACTCTGACTAAGACGACGCCACTGCTGATAACAGGTGTATCATCTGATGCTGTTGTATCTTTTAAGTAAACTGCCGGATGAAGACTCACTACACCAAAAATTTGAGGATCATATGGCGATTTCGAGAGTGTGTATCCATTTGATAAAGTGGTGATAATATCACCATTTGCGACAGTTCCGTTGATCTGTAGACCGATTGCAGTACCGTTTGAAAGAACGCTCTGCGCGTCTGTAGGGACAGCATAGATAAGCATAGTTATTCCTAAAAGGACGATAGTGAGAAAAATTTTTTTTATAGAACACCTCATACCTAATTCTATAGTACCCGTGAAGAAGAGAGGAGTCAAGGTTGGAGTTTAGGGTAAAGATGTACGACTAAGGATTAATGAATTTTTTAATCCTCAATCAGTAATCGTTAATATGTAAATTTATATCCTAGTATATCGTACAGATCTACCTTTACCTTGTTGGATAAGAAGGCCAAGCATAGTAAGTCGTGCTAAATCTCTTGAAGCAGTAATTGGAGAGATATGAAATATTTTTTGAATTGTCCTGTTGGTGATAATTGCTTGCGGATCATCAAGCAGTGACATGATAACTTTTTGCCGCTCATTTAATTTGCCGACTTTTTCTTCTTCGCGTTTTGTCTGCGATTGAAGAAGTAATTGAAACGTTGTTTCAAGTTGCGTACAAACCGTTTTGACAAAGTATTCAATCCAACCGGTTACATTGGATTTGGCAATAGAAGTTGTATAATATCCTTCAAAAAGTTTTCTTTCCTGTGCCCAAGAGCTTTCAAGTACTAAAAGGTCTCTGCAATCCATACCGCTTTGATACAAAAAGAGATAGGCTGACATGGTAGAGAATAATTCTATATGGTTCGAATCGGGAAGAAGTCTGCGGATTTGAAGTTTGGCGAGTGCTGCTTGAGTAAATGGATTATCATTGCTTGCATGAAGATATTTTACGATATCGCTCAGGTCTTGCTCCGGAATTTTTATGTCAGGATTACCCGTAAGTCTATAAAGTTCTAAAAGAGTAGAAACAGTTATTGCTTTTGATGATAATCGCCATTCTCGTTTTATGTAATCAAGAGCCATTTTGTACCGCAAAATATCATTTTGAAACTGATCTTTATAGTTTAGTTTGCTCTGCATTGTGAAGGTAATTTGATTGGCAAGAATTGCGCGAATATTATCAGGATGCGCAGGTTCATCAACAAGCGCAAGTCCAAAATGCACCCGATCAACCGTCGCCTGAAATTGCAGTCCGAGTTCTCTTGTAGGAGCAAGTGGAAAAAGAATAATTTGTTGTCGAGCCGCTTCAAGACGGGTGAGATAACGAAGTAGATAAGGGGAGATAGTATAAGCAATCGGTGACATCGAGAGTTACTATAGCAAATCATTTTTTAAGAGTCAAATGTTCTACCCAAAATTTTCATGGCTAGTGTCTATTTTTGATATGTTTATGATATGTTTATGATATGTTTTTTCAGCCTTGACAAGTATTATTAATATATGTAGTAATTAGAGTATGGACAAAGTTTGACAAAAATTGTCACGTTAGCCATAAAAAGTTACTTCTAGCTGCCCATGAAAGATGAACTTTTAACAATAAAAGATGCTGCCACCCTATTAGGTGTCTCAACAAAGACGCTTCGTCGTTGGGAAACTAGCGGACATTTGATCCCTCAACGGACATTTGGCAATCAGCGACGCTACAGTAAAAGCGACTTGACTGCTTTATTGGATTCCTCAAAAGGAAAAGTAAAATTAGCAAGTACTCCTTCCCAAAATGTCACGAGTATTGCTGCTCCTGTAGTTGAACAGAAACAAAGTTTACCACTGATAGACAGCTTAGATCAAGAAAACCTGGTAAAAAATCCTGTAGTAAATAGTTTTAAAATAAATGGGTTTCCTTTTCATTTCGAAAAAACATTTACAGCGGGTACGCTCGCTGGGTTAGTAGTGTTTATAGTAGTTATTGTATTATTTACCCTCGGTCAGGGTTCTCGGTTTTTAGAGAAAGCAACCTCCTTACTTTCAGTTCCGGAGCAAAAAAAACAATTAAACGAGCTCAGCAGTAAACAAGTCTTGGGAGCAAGCGATACAACTCCTGAGTATCAACTGTCGATTAATGTTCCAGGAGTATTCGGCAAAACTGTGACATTCTTGGACACTGTTGCAATCAAGAAGGGATTAAGCGTAGATAATGTGGCTACATTGAGCGGTGGGATAATAACCAAAAATGCAAATATAAATGCTGGCAAAGGGAAATTAACTGCATCAAATGTTGTTTATTCCATAAGACCTGGGGCAAATATAAGCATTAGCGGTGATCCCCAAAATCCAATTATCTCAACGACAGGTGCTGGTAATGCTGGCGTAACTTCTCTTCAGGGGGAAACAGGCGCAGTTACTTTAACCGGCGGATCAGGAATTAGTATCTCAGGGGCAACAATCACAAACAGTGATACTGGATCAGCACAGAATATTTTTAAGACATTTTCGATTAATGGAACAGATATAGCAGCAGGAAGTAATAACGACACGATCAATTTTGCTGCGGGGAGTGGGATTAGTCTTAGTGGAGATGCGGGAAGTAAGACGATTACAATTACCGGAACATCGGCGCAAGGAAGCCTAACAGGATTGACACCCAATGGTGTTTTATATGCGGCAACTTCAAATTCTGCTGCGACCGTGGTAGGGACAAGCGGAACTGTATTGCATGGAGTAACCAACGGCGTGCCTGTTTTTTCATCAGTAGATCTTACTGCGGATGTTTCAAATATTCTTCCTATAGCAAATGGCGGCACGGGCATAGCGGATATCCCTAATGATGGGGAAATTTTGATAGGGAACGGCGCAGGGTATCAGTTAGGCACAATCACTGGGGGAGCAGGGATTGGTATTACCGATGGCTCTGGCTCAATAACTCTAGCAAACAATGGCGTAATATCATTAACTGGAACAACTAATCAGATAACAGTTTCAGGATCAGGAGGAGCTTTTTCTCTTGCTCTTCCTCAAGATATTGCCAATACCTCGACTCCAACATTTTCAGCGTTGAATCTAAACAGTAACGCTAATGAATTAACTCTCGGCAATGGGAATACTGCTACGATAACTCTCGCTGGGTTGACTGGTAGTAGAACCTATACTTTTCCAGATGCGAGCGGAACGGTATGTCTGACAAGTGGGAACTGTACTGGGAGTGGAGGTGCCCTCACCGGATCGGGTGATCAGTATTACATACCGGTATTTACTGGCGCCAGTGGGATAGGGGATTCAGATATTTACGATAATGGGAAAGTTGGTATAGGCACTACAAGCCCGCAAGGGCTTTTTTCCGTTTCTGGGGGGGAAGCAGGACTAGCCTTGGTTAACTTCAATAGCACTAATGAACAGGATATTTTGGTTGGCTCTGCGTCCGGAGTAACGCGTTTTGTTTTTGATACTAGTGGGGATTTGGGAATCAATGGGGGAAACTATGAAATCAATGGAACACCAGTGCTTTCATCAAGTACACTAGGCAGTACTGTAACAGGTTCTTCATTGACAAGTGTAGGTAATTTGGTAGGAGGATCATTAACTACAGGATTTGGAAGTATTGCAATCGGGTCAAGTAGTATCAGTGGTGGAGATATTACTTCAAGTGGAACTACAGGATATATTTCGAACGGGACTGGTGCAGGATTAACCTTCAACGGCACAGGGAATCATTTCATAAACGCATCAAGTGGAACATTAGAATTGGGAATAACGCAATTACAAGGTGAAATTGAAGGAAATGGGCAGGATATTACTGGTGTAGATAATTTTTCTGCTTCAGGAACGATCAAATTTAGTGGTCTATCCACTGGCATCGTCCATGCCGCCAGTGACGGGACATTATCTTCATCTGCAGTAGGTCTTGCATCCTCTGATGTAACTGGGATATTGCCTATCGCAAATGGTGGGACAAACGGAAATGCTACCCCAACTGCAGGAGGAGTTGCGTATGGAACAGGAACAGCATACGGATTTAGTCTCGCAGGAACAGCCGGAGATATTTTGGTATCTGCAGGAACTGGAGCTCCAATATGGGAAAGTGCTTCGACGGTAGTGACGAATTACTGGCAACTAAATAGTGGAGCATTATCTCCGATGAATGAAACTAATGATTTGCTGCTTGGATCAACAGCGACGGGGAGTGCAAAGTTTGCTTTCACAGGAGTAGATAGTGGGACACCAACAGCAAGTATTTCAGCACAGACCAGTCCATATGCATTATCACTAAGTTCAAATGGGAATATCTTCACCACAGGGGCAGAGAGTTTGACCTTGGGCTCAGCGAGTACAGGGAATATAGTGTTTGGGAATGGATTGACAACGGGGATAGCACATATCTCTTCAGGGGGAGTATTATCCTCAAGTGCAGTGAATTTAAATTCAGGAGATGTGACAGGGACCTTGCCTGTAGGGAATGGTGGGACAGGACAAGGATCATTTACAGCAGGAGGGTTACTGTATGGGAATGGATCAGGTGCTTTGGGAGTATCGGCACAAGGGACAACAGGGCAGGCATTAGTATCAGGGGGGAGTGGGTCACCGACGTGGACAACAGGGGCGTTGGCGCTGGCAGGGAACTTTTCAACCTCAGGGACAAATGCATTAACACTGACGACAACGGGAGTAACGAATGCAACCCTTCCATCAGGATCGATAACGTTGGTAGATTTATCGAGTAGTCAAGCATTAACGAGTAAGACGATAAATGGATTAAGCTTAACATCAGAGGCAGATGGATTTGAGATAGCAGGAGGGACGACAAGCAGGACATTGACAGTGAGTGGGAATAATGTATCGCTTGATCAGGATTTGTTAACGACGTCGAGTCCAACCTTTGGAGGCTTAACCTTATCAGGATTTACTGCAGGAGTAATCCAGAGCAATGGGTTAGGAGTAATTTCAGAAGGACAAGTTACTAATGCTGAGTTGCAAAATGATTCGGTCACAATTCAATCGAGTGGTGCTGGGTTATCAGTAAGTGGGTCACCATTGGCGTTGGGAGGGACATTGACTCTACAAAATACCGGCGTGACATCGGCAGTAGCCGGGACAGGAATATCACTTTCTCAAGGAACAGGAGCAGTAACGATCAACAACACTGGGGTAACATCAGTAACGGGTACAGCGAATCAAGTATTGGTAAATGGATTAACAACAGCACAGACAGGAGCAGTAACATTAACGCTCCCTCAAAGCATTGCGACCAACTCAAATCCGACATTCGCTTCAGTGATTCTTGGCAGTGGGGATACGGGGACAATTGGTCTCGATACGCTTACTGGATCTCATACCTATGATCTGCCTGATTTTAGTGGCCCATCGGCAGATATTTGTCTTTCAACAGGCAACTGTATTGGCGGAAGTGTTGAAGGAATTGGAGGATCTGGTGCAGCAAATTATATTGCTATGTTTAGCGATACTTCTCACGTAGAAAGTTCTGGTTTGTATCAGTTAAATGGATCTCTCGGTCTTGGTACCACCACTCCAATTGGCGCTTTGGATATTCAGGGTGCTCCGGCAGGACAAGCGTTAACAGTACTTGATTATACCGGAACAGATCAGAATATTCTCGTTGCTTCAACATCCGGAGCAGAACAGTTTGCTATTAATAATAATGGAAGTTTCCAATTCGCGGGCGGGTCAGGTTTCCTTCAGACGCTGACGGCAAGCGCGACAGCATCAAAGATATATAATCTTCCAGATTTTGCGGGAACGAATGCAGACATCTGTCTTTCAACGGGGAATTGTTCGGGAGCAGGAAGTGGTGTGACTGGATCAGGTGTGACAGGACAGTTGGCATTCTTTAGTGGTTCAAGTTCGATAAGCTCAGACTCGACACTCTCCTTTGATGATACACATAAGTTATTTGGAGTAGGGACAACGACACCGGTTTCAACCTTGGATGTGAACGGCGCATATGGCGGGAATGCTGCTGCAATCATCAATCAACTCAACTCAGGAAATATCTTCACAGCTTCCTCATCCGGAACGACTGAATTTACTATTGGACATGATGGAATACTGACAGCAGCAAAATATACTACAAACAATGGATTACTCTATACAAATGGATCAGGTGTGATTGAGCAGCAAGCGGCAGCAGGGACAGATACACAGGTGCTCTTGTCAAATAGTGGGACACCAACATTCACAAGCCTTTCAGGAGATGCATCAATCAGTGATACAGGAGTGTTATCTCTAAAGAGTGTTGGTCCGGGGGCAGGCTCATATGGATCGGCTTCACAGACTCTGGAAATATCATTGGATAATCAAGGAAGAGTAACAGGATTAACACCGACAGCGATAGCGATAGCAGCATCACAGATAACATCAGGTCAATTAGGAGTGACGAATGGAGGGACAGGGATAGGGTCGATAAATGAAGGGGATCTCTTGTATGGATCAGCATCGAATACACTTTCAGCATTATCGATCAGTGGGACAAGTGGAGAATGTTTGGTATCAAATGGGACAATACCCGGATGGGCATCTTGTCCAGGAGGAGGATCAGTAAATTACTGGCAGCAAACAAATGGAGCATTATCGCCATTGAGTGAAACAAATGATTTGCTGCTTGGGTCAACAGCGACGGGGAGTGCAAAATTTGCCTTCAGTGGAGTTGATGGAGGGACGCCGACAGCAAGTATTTCAGCGCAGACTAGTCCATATGCATTATCACTAAGTTCAAATGGAAATATCTTCACTACAGGAGCAGAAAGCCTGACGTTAGGAGCAGCAAGTACAGGGAATATAGTGTTTGGGAATGGACTATTAACTGGGATCGCACATATCTCCTCAGGGGGAGTATTATCATCCGGTGCAGTGAATTTAAATTCCTTAGACGTAACCGGGACATTGCCAGTAACAAATGGTGGAACAGGAGCAAATACTGCATTTACTCAAGGATCTATTGTCTTTGCAGGATCCTCAGGAGTTTACTCTCAAGATAACAACAACTTCTTTTATAACAGTACAAAAGCGCTTCTTGGATTGGGAACAAATGCTCCTGTATCACGATTGGATGTTGAAGGTGCAATCGCAGGAAAGGCTCTTAGTATATTTAACTATACCGGATCAGATCAAAATATTCTCGTTGCATCAACGTCTGGGACGGAGGAGTTTGCCGTCAATAATAATGGGAATTTCCAGTTTAGTGGGAATTCAGGATTTCTGAATACCCTATCAACGACAACAGCATACGGATCATTTTCGTCAGGGCAGACGTATGCATTTCCCAGTACAGGAGGGACAATTTGTATTGTAGAAGCAGGGAACTGTGCAGGATCAGGCGGCGGCGTTACAGGATCAGGGACAGCGAATCGTCTGGCGAAATTCACAGCAGGAGGAGTAGTCGGTAACGGAAGCATCAATGATTTGTATGCATCAGGAGTAGCCCTTACTATTGATACTAATGGCAATTTGGGGATCGGGACATCAGCACCGGTTGCAGCTTTAGATGTGAACGGGTCATATGGAGGGAACGCGGCAGCAATAATTAACCAGCTCAACACAGGGAATATATTCACAGCATCAGCATCAGGGGCGACAGAATTTACGATAGCGCAGAATGGGAATTTCCAGTTTAGTGGGAATTCAGGATTTCTGAATACCCTATCAACGACAACAGCATACGGATCATTTTCGTCAGGGCAGACGTATGCATTTCCCAGTACAGGAGGGACAATTTGTATTGTAGAAGCAGGGAACTGTGCAGGATCAGGCGGCGGCGTTACAGGATCAGGGACAGCGAATCGTCTGGCGAAATTCACAGCAGGAGGAGTAGTCGGTAACGGAAGCATCAATGATTTGTATGCATCAGGAGTAGCCCTTACTATTGATACTAATGGCAATTTGGGGATCGGGACATCAGCACCGGTTGCAGCTTTAGATGTGAACGGGTCATATGGAGGGAACGCGGCAGCAATAATTAACCAGCTCAACACAGGGAATATATTCACAGCATCAGCATCAGGGGCGACAGAATTTACGATAGCGCAGAATGGGAAT
>Ga0206821_10077_pt2 | contig 20221 bp, 10 predicted proteins | sample Alteio_BWOrgCont_85_FD_152860 | JGI IMG/M metagenome (GOLD analysis project Ga0206821, IMG submission 152860) | Enriched cells from forest soil in Barre Woods Harvard Forest LTER site, Petersham, Massachusetts, United States -... | ecosystem: Environmental > Terrestrial > Soil > Temperate forest >...
GACCCGCCACGAGCAGGCGGCCGCGTTCATGGCGGCGACGCCTGGACGCCTGACCGGCAGGGCCGGGGTCTGCCTCGCAACTCTGGGCCCCGGGGCGCTCAATCTGACCACCGGCGCCGCTTATGCGCTCCTCGGCGCCATGCCGATGGTGATGATCACCGGCCAGAAGGGAATCTTGAGCCGCAAGCAGGCGCGTTTTCAGGTCGTCGACATTGTCTCGACCATGACGCCGCTGACCAAGATGGCCCGCCAGATCGTCAGTCCGGCGACCATTCCCTCGCTGGTGCGCGAAGCGTTCCGGGTCGCGCAGCAGGAGCGGCCGGGCCCGGTTCATCTCGAACTCCCGGAGGACATCGCTCACGAGCCTGGGCCGGACATGGCTCCGGTCCCGCCTCATCCGATCGACTTGCCGATCGCTCCGCGCGCGGCGCTCGACCGGGCCGCGCAGCTCATCCTCGGCGCCGAGCGGCCGCTGATCATGCTGGGCGCCGCCGCAAGCCGGCCGCGCCTCGCCGAGGCGCTGTCGGCGTTCGTGCAACGGGTGCAGATCCCGTTCTTCAATACCCAGATGGGCAAAGGCGCGGTGACCGGCGGCTCAGGGCTCTACATGGGCACCGCGGCGCTGTCGGAGCGCGATTACGTGCATAGGGCGATCGATCGGGCCGACCTCATCATTTCGATCGGCCACGACACGGTTGAGAAGCCGCCGTTCTTCATGGGCCCGGACGGGCCGACGGTGCTGCACGTCGGCTATCTCCCGGCGACTGTCGAGGAGGTGTTTTTTCCGCAGGCGGAGCTCATCGGCGATGTCGGCCCGAGCCTCACCCTCCTCGCCGACCGGCTCGAACATAAGCTCCCGCGGGCGCAGGCGCTGCTTGGGTTGCGCGACGACATCCTCGCGCATATCGCCGACCGGGCGGAAGAAAGCCGCTACCCGCCGACGCCGCAGCGGATCGTCCACGACGTGCGCGAGGCCGTGCCGGAAGACGGCATCGTCTGCCTCGACAACGGCATGTACAAGATCTGGTTCGCCCGCAACTACCGCACCCATGTCGCCAACACGCTCCTGCTCGACAACGCGCTCGCCACCATGGGCGCGGGGCTCCCCTCGGCGATCATGGCCGCTTGCCTCAATCCGGGCCGCCGCGTGCTCGCCGTCTGCGGCGACGGCGGCTTCATGATGAACTCACAGGAGATGGAGACGGCGGTGCGCCTCAAGCTCAATCTCGTCGTGCTAGTGCTTCAAGACCACGCCTACGGCATGATCCGCTGGAAGCAGGCGACCGACGGCTTCCCCGATTTCGGCATGACCTTCGGCGATCCCGACTTCGTCGCCTATGCGAATGCCTACGGCGCGAAGGGGAGCCGGGTGGAAACCGCCGACGGACTTGCCCCTACGCTCGAAGCCGCATTCGCCGCTGGCGGCGTCCATCTGGTCGTGACGCCGGTCGACTACTCGGAGAACAAGCGGGTCCTGGTCGACGAACTGCGCGCCAACGCGTTGAGGTGAGCCCGCGCGCGTTGCGTAATGGCCGGGGCGCGTGATCGGATCGAAATCCTGCTACCGAAGGCCGCGATTGGGGTCGCCGAATATCTCGAGCACGCGCGTCCCAAAGGAGACCCGGTCGGAATGCCGGTAGAGCGCGCCGACATTGGTTCACACGGCTCTCCCGGCGTGGCCAAAGTCGATGATCGCTGCGGCGTCGGCCGCAGCCCTCGCGCTTAACTGCGCAAATTCAGGCTCGAGCGCTGCTTGGCGGCCCGATTCGAGCCATCCAAATAATGCCTCGTAAAGCGGCATCCTGCGTCAGGGAGTAGCTGCTCTCTGCAGCCGTCGACGGGAGTTCAACGAATGGCGACGCTCAACGTATACGTTGCATTTCCGTAGGTAGGGCCGACCACCACCAGATATGCGCCGGTCTCAGGGAGAACGCCGCTCCAGCTTTTTGCGTCCGCTCCTTCCTCAGCGCCGGGCAGCGCTTTGGCCCCTGCAATCTCCACGCCGTAGTCGCGATGTTCAGCTTGCGCGCCGGGCGGATAGATCTGGAACACAGCGTTGGCCTCGGCCGCCGAGATGGTTACGCTTAGTCGTTGGCCGGAGCGCGCGTCGATCGAGTAGACTGATCTTTCGCCGCGGATAACCGCGCCTGTGATGTCCTTGCTGGACGCGCCTCGCTCGAAGCGGATGATCTGGACGGGAACTCGGTTTGCGGCTGCTTCTTCAGCTTCGGCGCGGACTGCGATCCGCGGTGTGGCCATTAGCACGAAGGCCAACACGCCCAAGCCAAATACGCCGGTGAGCCAACTAAGGTTCCGAAACAGTCCGAACCCCCGAATGCGCGGATCGCCAGCCAATTCCCTCACGTGATGGAAGGTCATTCAGGATCATCCAACCTTCTTTGTCGCCGCGTCCAGTCCCGTCCAGGTCTGCGGTCCCACGATTCCGTCGGCCGTCAAACCGTTCTCGGACTGAAAGCGCGTAACTGCCACCTCCGTCCCAGGGCCAAAGTCGCCATCGACGGCAACGGCAAAATTCACCTCGCGCAACAGTTTCTGCAGTTGCACCACTGCGTCACCCTGTGACCCGCGCGCCAGAACCGGCCTCGTCTCCGCGGGAGCGGCCCCAGGCGCTGTGGGACTGCCCGCCGCCGCAGCCGGCGCCGCGCTAGTCGGCGGCGCCGCGCCAGAAAGCTGAACCGCTTGCAATCTCGCGACCGCCGTCTTGGCCCTTTGTGTAAACATGATCCGCTCACTCAGACCGTTCAAGCCGCCATTCACCTTTCGGGTTACCGCTTGAACGTCGTCTCGATCGCAGTCCGAGTTGATGTTGTGGCGTTTCCAGTACTCGCAGGCGATCTTCAGGGAAAGCGCTGGTTGGGCGGCGAGCGTCGGATTGTTGACAAGGTCAACCCCAAGCGCGCTACCGTAGTCGGCGTAGTTCGCGCGCCCAGTGAGCTGCAACAAGCCCCGTCCTTTGTACCTCTGGCCATCCCCCTTCTGGGTGTTGCCCAGATCGCGTCGCCCTTCATATTCCTTGCCGCTCGCGAACTCCTCGGTCGTGCGATAGCCCGCCGACTCTTCGCAGGTTTGCCCCAGAAAGTGCGCGATCCGCAGGCGGTCGGTGATGTCATAGCTATTCAGAGTCGCCGCCAGAACGGCGCCAGCCTCCGTAATAATTTTCGCTTGGCTGGCCGCCGGCGCGCCACTGAAGGTTGGAGCGATTTCTCGCATCGTTTGGCTGTCAACAGGCACCATGTCCAATTCCTCCTAAAAAGATCTCTGGGCCCAAATCCGCAACGAAAGTCTTTTTGCACATATTGAAAACTTCGGATGTGACGCGCATCACGCAAACACTTCGCTACGCTCGAGCCGGGAAGACGTACGGCGCTCCAAAGGGCGAAGCGCTTTCGCTCAATTAGGTCTCTCACCGATGGGGAACGCTCCAGTGCGCCTCTCGTCGCCTGTCGCCGGCCCTGTGACCCGCGTCACAGACTGCAACCTAGGTATATGCTACCAATGGACAGTTGACGGGAGGAGGGGGATGCTCGTGCATGATGCTCCGCTGTCAAATCTGCGCCGTCCTCCGCGAAATTTCGCAAGGGGGAACTACCGTGACCGATCTCCCACTTGGATGGCAGCGCGGGCCTGCCGACGAGCGCCTGAGGTTTCAAAAGTCGTTTCCGACATATCTTCTTCGGTCGTAAATCAATGTACACGAGAATAATAGTACATCCGGGTGCCCACCCTGCCGGTACGGCAGCGGCTCAGCCGCCTGCTAGTGCGGCCTGGGTTCGGCCAATAGCTCCCATACATACCGGCGCGCCATCGGCCCAGTCGTCGACGCCGCCGCCCCATGTTAGCGCCACCGCGCCGCCGGCTCAGCCGCCGACAGCTGTCGCCACGCCATCAGCTCAGCTGTCGAATTCAGTGAATGTCGCAATTGCGAAAACGCCCGCGACCGCGACGATAAATCCCGCCATTTTGCAATTTCAAAACCCGCGATTTCGGCCACCTTTGGTTCACCCTCAGGCGCGGACGGATTTCGATCTGCCAACGCTGATAGCCCCCGCGTCGCCTCCAACCGACCAGATGGTTTATGAGGCCCCGAAGGATTCTTCGAAGCGATTTTTCCTACCGCATTACGCTATCGCTGTCGCTCCAGGGGCGGTGGGGAGGACAAAATGGGTTTCCTTTGAACCTTCGCAGGGAGGCTATCTGCTCACGATCCATCTCGCGGACGTGACGCCTCCGGCGCTCTCACAGGGAAACGTACGACTTGATCCGCCAACCCGCTACCTAATCAGCGCCTCCCTGCAAGGCCGCGTCGCAAATTGGGACTTGACGACTGTCACGTCTCCGCAAGGCGTGGCGCTCACGTTGACCCTCAATCTGACCAATTTCGCCGATCGCGATTCGCTCTACGAGGCCATGACCGATCCCGCGGCGGGAGCCGTGCTTATCGTTCGGCGGGCGTTGGACATTGTGGCGCCGACCTCGGCAGGCGGGCAGACCTCCTACGCCCGCGCCGCGGCGGCGCTTGATACGGCGCTGCCATTCACTTTCAGCAAGGACCTGGATGCGAATGTATTTGCGCGTCTTGGGGGCTCCTCCCCTGCCGCAGCGCCGGGTTGGAGCACATCCGCCATCAATTGGAACGGCCGACGCTACGTTTACTTTCAGTCGCCTAATCAGCCTACGCAGATCTACTTCCTGCCGGACTCCTTTAAGGTTGGCCGGCAAGAAGATCGGCCGCGGCGGCCAGCGCTGGCTGTCACAACGCAAGGAACGGACGTCGGGAGTGTGGTGATGACCCTCTCCTACCTTGCGGCGCCAGTTTGGGATCCCCGCCGCATCGCGGACGCCGGTCCGGCGCTGCAGCAGGCGCTTGGCCTCGACGCGCCGCCGAACCTCGCGCTGTTTCAAGCGACCAGCGCCGCGCTGTTCCTCAACTTGCCGGGAGACGATCCCGCAGCAGGAAACTCGCTTGTCGAGCAAAAGGGCGCCCTGATCGACCTCGCGGCGGGAGTGCAGGGTTCGGTCACGCTGGGGCTTACGCAGTTCCGGGACGTGTATGGCGCGTTGTTTGATGAAAGGAGCCCGCTGTTATTGGGCGAGGTGCGGGTGAAGGTCGGCGACGACGTGACGGCCATCCCGTTCACGGCCCGGATCAGCGACATGAACGACGAGATCCTCGCAATAAGCTCGTCCGTCGACGTTCACAACAACATCATGACCGCCACCCTTGCCAACGCGATCGAAAGTCCGATTCATGTCGAGAGCCTTACCGGCGGCATCGTGCGCGGCAATCAGCCGATCCGGTCGACGATCGTGACGACGAACCCGAGTCTTCCGACAGACTTGAAGCCAGCTGGCGCCGATCCGCACATTGATCCGGCAGCCGCCCTGACCGCCACCCTATCCCCGTCTACGACCCAGCAAGTCGCGCAGTCCGTAGGGGGCATCATTGGGGGTTTGCTTGGCGGCGGAAGCAACGTCGGCCAGCAAGCGATCGGTGCGCTAGGCGGCTTGGCGTCGCAGCTTCTGGACGCGTCGTGCGCGCCGCAATTCGACCTGTCGCACGTCACCGCAGTTCCGGATCCAAAAGCCACGTGGCGGGCGATGATGCAGGACCAGATTGTCGGTCCCGTATCGCGGAGCGTGACGCTGAAATTTGTCGCTGCCATGCTGGCGAAGCCATCGTCCGCGCCCGCGGCGGCGCCACCGTCGCAGGACGCCGTAATGGCGGTGCAGGTCGTGTTTGATAACGGTCAGACCGTAACGTTCGATGGAAGCCAGACAGCGGACGCGGCAGGGTTCATCAACCAGACGATGAAGATGAGCGTACCCGTCGAGACGTTCGTCCTCGGGACGGGTCCCACAGACGGTTACAAATACCGCACCGACGTCGTCACGGGTGCGGGCATCAAGCAGGGAACCTGGACGACGGACAATCGCGACACGCTATTCATCGTTCCGAATTGATATGGAAGACCTCGGAGATCTGCCCGACTTCCAGGCTTCGTTGGGAGCCGGCGCCACACAGCTCTACGCGCCCTTTGGCGGCGGGCAGTTCCTCGTATTGCCGGCTGGAGCAATCTTGGCCGTCACTTCAGGCCAGCCCGGTCTCGCGCTGAGCCTCGTGCGCCGGCCTGATCAGCCTGGACCCACCGGCAATTACGCGGTGCTAGACATTCAGATAGCCGAGAACTTCCCGCTCGACACGGCCTTGTCGCTTGCTCGGAAAGTCAGCAGCAGCTCAACCGTGCGGCCAATTTCGATTGACCTCGGCTTCGCTCGGCTCGTTCCCGGCGGCCCTGATATAGTGCTGCCTTCGGAAATGACGGCGCCGACGCCGCTCGGTTGGGCTACTTATGAGGGCGCCCGATGGACGAATAACGTTGACGCGTCGACGGGAGAGCTCATCAAAGGCGCCATCCTTGGCGGCACGTTGCTGTTTACTGCGCGGATCGAGTTCTCTGTTCGCGGCGTGGCCCCTCGTGCGCCGGCTGTGGCAGAGTTTGTTCCGGCTGACTTGCTGACTTCTCTCCTGGCCGGTCGGTCCGATGGCTTGATCGCAGCGCCGCAGTTGGTCGAGCGCCTGCAAGACGCGGCTCTTCCCGTGAGTGTCGAGGGCGGGGCCGCCCGCGACCGAGTTTCGGAGATCTTGGCTGACCGCCTTGCGGCCGCCTATGGCGGCCTCGTTCCTGCACCGGGGGCATCCGATCCGCCGTACTTCCGATTTGCAACACCTTCGTCCACAGAACGCGTACGATGGGACCTTTCGACTCCCACCGCCGTCTCCCGTGCGTTCGTCCTGCAAGTTGATCCGCTCTCCGGCTTGCGCTCAGTCGCGGATCTGAATGCGCTTATCCACGAGGTTACGATTCCCCCGCTTGACCTTGGGATGCGGGAAATCGTGGCCACTGCGAATCTTCCCTCGAATCGCGTCGGTTTGCCGGCTATCGGCGTGCGTGTAAGCCTACCGCCCGCGCCGCCAGGTCGGCCCAGCGGTATCGACAAGACGGCGATGTTTACCCCTCCCGAGGACCAAGCTCGGATCGAACTTCAAATCAATCCGGACGAAGCTCTGAACTACAGCGTGACCGGCTTTGCAATCGTAGCCGCCGGATCTTCGATCCACCAGCTGGAGGCGCCGCCGCGCCAGGCAAGCGGGGAGTGGTTGCGCGTGCAGAGCAGCGATCTACCGGTCACATTCGCGCACCTGACGGCAAGCGACCGGATGATGAAGCAAGCGTCAGTCTCCGGCGCGTTGAAATACAGCTATGCGGGCAAGCAGGCCACGCAGCTCATCGGCCTCAGCGCCGGGGCCGCCGATGTCGCAGTCGCTGTTCCAACCGGAGCGGAGAACGCGAGCATTACGTTGACCGCCACCTCCGCTAGCGGCCAGTCGATCGCCCTGAATCCGCTGCCGCTTGGCGTGATCCGGCTCGATTTGGCCTCCTTCCCCGATTACGGGCCGCACCGAATCCCCGTTGCTTGCCGCTTCAGCGGCGGCGAGTCGCCAATTGAGATTGAACTGGAGTCGGAGGACGGGTCCACGCAAGGCAGCGTGTCGCTCGCCCCGTCGGCCCCAACCGCAAATTGGGGCTACGTGGCCGCTTCTCCATTTCGCGCCGGCTACCGCTACCGTGCGGAAGGTGGGGAATGGTCTGCGGTGTTGCAGCCAAGCCAGCCTCTCAACCTGATGCCGGACGGAACGCCGATGCAGAACCCTGGATCGCCGCAGGACCAAGGCAACCCCTCCACCCCGGAGCCGTTCGACATCGAAGGCGTTCTCATCTCCGCCAAGCCTGACGATCCTTCCACGCTGTTTTACCTCCCCGCTGCGCCCACGCCGGAACTGGACCCCTCCGGCAAGCCGACGCTCAGCGTCTTGAAACTACCGCAGTCGACGATGTTGCAGATCGGCGCGCGTTTCGCGCTGCCGCCAAACGGCGAGGCCGAGCTGCTCCGTGCAATCGCCGTGCAGTATCCGACGCTGGCGGGCGCAAGGCTTCAGCCCGCTCAAGTCAAAGTCACCAAGGCTGCGGTGCTGCTGGCGGACGAAAAGGGGTCGATCGCCGAGCTGGCCACATCTCCGTCCTCGGCATTTCCACCCTACGCGGCGATATTTTCAATCCGACTGTCACCCGCCCAGGCGGCAGAAGCGATCAGCGGCGTGGGCGGACGCAAGGGGGTTCTGTTTGTAGATTACACGATCGTTCCGGTGGGCACGGACACGCCAGAGGTCAAGCGATGCGACATCGCGACCTGGTTCGCCGGAACGGATGGTCTGACGCACGTCCGCGCCCTCGGATGACAGACGTGGGCGCCAGAAGGAGGAGACGAAAATGACTGTGGACCTCGGCAAGCAACAGCAAATCGAAGGGTTAACGGTATTCGGCGACGACAATCGCGGGAATGTTTTCTACGTCCTGGCTGATCAGCCGAGCTTCCGTATCGACGAGCAGACCAAGAAGCCTGTGTTCAAATTTATCAAATACAAGCTCCCCGTCGACCGCCCGGACGGCAAAAAAGGCGGCGGTTTCGTGATCAGTGATTGCGTGTTCGTCGTCCCGGACGACAAGCTGAAGAAGATCCAAGACACCCTCGACGCACAGGTTCAGAAGCTTGGGTTTAAGGATGGGCAGGGGCAGCCGATGAAGGCGGAAATCGACCACATCCCCTTCACCGACGCGACCGCCACTCTGACGCTCCTCGACGCGACCCAGGCCAAAGGCGGAACGCTCGTCAGCGAAATCGAGAGTCCCGCGAAACCGTCGCTGTTCGGCTCAATGATTTGCCCGTTCACGGCGGAGTTGTCGCCTGAGGGCGCAACCGTAGTCGAAGCTGCGATGAAGGGTTCGGGCGGGGTGATGCAAATTTCGTACGATCTGCATTTCCCAGCCACGTTCCCGCCGATCCACGGTAGAGTCTGGTTCGATGCGACGAAGTTTTACGGGTTCTATCAGAAGATAGATAAGAGCACCAATTGGGCGGGCGGGGACAAGACGGAGACCGACCAGATGCGCGAAGCCTTCACAAGCTCCAGCGCTGGCGGCACAGACTTCGATTTCGAAAGCCTTGGCTTCCTGGACGCCGACACTCGCAAGAAGGTTCAAGACGACATCACCAACTGGGGCAACTCACAAATCGAGGAAGCGGCGAAGGCGGTGCTGCCGGACATCAAAGCAACCGACGACCGCGGCGACCATGGACAGGACCACATCACGAAGAGCCAGAGCACTTGGGAGTCGGCCAGTTTCAATCGCTACATCAACGAGCGGGAGGGGATTCCGTTCGAAACGAACCAAGGCGGGACGATGCCGAACCTCGTCGACATGGGGTTCAAATGGGAAGACTTCGCGGTCGAAATCGATGCGAATGATCCGTTCTTCGCCACTATCGCGGCGACTGTGGCGGTCAATGCGGACTTCGAAAAGTTTGGCATCAACAGCGTTGACGTTCACTGCGAGTACGACAAGATCAATCCGGCGACGATTAAGGACTATCACTTCACAAAGCCGGACGACCTTTTGAAGTTCGATTCCGACACTTCGAACGGCGATATGCACTGGGCCTACTCGTTCGTCGTGAACTACAAGGACCAGGCCCAAGCCTATCAGGCGCCGCTGGTCACGACCGACAAAGGGCACGTAACGGTCAACGCAAACGACCTGGGCATCTTGGCGGTCGACTTGGCGATCGGCAACGTGGACTTCACCAAGACGCCGATGGTTCAGGTTTCCATCACCTACCCCGAAACAGACGCGAATGGGCAGCCGATCAGCCAACAGTTCAATTTCGACAAGGACAAAAAGAGCGATCGGATGCTGGCTGTGCTGCTGAAGCCAATCGACAAGGCCTATCAGTACCAGATCACATACATCATGGCCGACGGCACGCAGATGTTGGCCGACCCGGTGCAGAGCCAGTCCAGCACAATATTCATCAACAGCCCCTTTACGATGCACACCTACAGTTTCCTCGCGGAAGGCGATTTCGCGACTAGCATCGACAACATCTTCATCAGGATGGCGTACGCCGACGACACCAACAAGATCGCGCAGGGGGCCGACTACACCTTCAGTTCGGGGAAGACGCAGTACGACTGGACGATTCCGGTCGTCGCCCACGGCAAGGGCCAAGTCACCTATTCGGGAGTCATCAATTACAAGAATCATACAACGGAAAACATTGCCCCCACGACGGTCACCGCCGACCTCATCGAATTTGGTCCGGCCGACCAGGTGATCATCTCGGTGACCCCGGACACAACGATGCTCGATTTTACTCAGGTGAAGCTGGTGAAGCTCGAGCTGGAATACGCCGATCCGGCGCACGACATTGACGTCAAGCATGAGTTCGTTCTCAAGCAGGGAGTCAACCCACCAGCCTGGACGTTCTACGCGCGCGACCCGAAGCTCACGAGCTACACATGGTCCGCGACGTTCTACATGGGAACAACGCCACCCAAAGTGGTGCAGGTGCCCCCGAGCACGAGTTCCGACTCCGATCTCGTGCTGATGATGCCAAGCTGAGGGGCGCCAGGGGGAGACGCGAATGCTGTACCTGAACCCGCCCTACTTCGTCATCGACGGCGTGTCGATCTTCCCGGATCACGCCGATAAGCTGCAGTTCTACTTTCTTCCGATGGCGCCGCACCTGAGCACTGCGAAAGACTCTGTGAGCGGAGCGGACCTTCCGCAACTGCAACTAATCGAGTACGAAGGCGCCGCCGGCACGGGCGGGTTCATTAACTTTGACGTCAACTTGGGCATCGACGACGATGCGCTCACCGGCGTGAAGGAGAAGCTGAGACAACAAGCACATCTAGATGACACTCCACGGCTCTCCCCCGTGTCGTTCGTCGACGGCAGCGTCCGCCTGCTCATTCTCGGTCACGACTCTTCAGACGGATCCGCGCCTGCCGCGAATACGCCGCCGCCCGACCCGGCGGCTCCAAAGTTCGTGATCAAGATCCAGAACGCGAGCAAGCCGTCGCTCTTCGGCGACAACCAAGCCAGCTTCTCCGTGCAGCTCGACCAGTACGGCGCCACAGTGCTCGAGCAGGCTTTGCAGGGGCAAATGTCGCCAATCGCGGTGATCTACTCGCTCGACTTCATTGGCCTTCGCCCTGCATTCAACGTGCATCTGCACGTCGACTGGAACCGGGTGCAGACCTACATCGACCAAAGCTTCCACGCTGGCGTGCTGTTCCTCTCGACCGACATCGACAAGGCGGTTGAGAAGCTGATCGAAGATCGCGTGATCACAATTGACGTCGACACGTTCGTCACTGACGCCGACGGCGGGAAAGACTCGTCCGGCGATCGCGATCGGGCGGTCGCCGAGGTCTACGACATGATCAAGACCACGTTCTTTGAATCGAGCCTGCCGCCACCAGACCCGAACCACCCTGACGACTGGACCAAGGCGAAGGACGCCTACATGACCGTCAGCGAGATGGCGCTCACCGGCGGGTGGGCGTCGGTCGCGTCATTCTCAAAGAAGGAGGTGGATCTGTCACGCACCGACAAGAAGGTGCTCGACGTGAACCTCTCCGAGCGCACCTCCGTCCAGCGGACCATCTATCCGCAAGCCCATCTATCCGGCTTGCTCGGCGCGTTGACGACAGGCGGCGCAACGCTGGACCGTTTCGTCGTCAAAGTTGACCTCGACAATCCGTGGTTCCAGCGCCGGAGTATCAGAGTCGCCAGCCACGCGGACTTCGACGGCGACATGATCGATTCGATCGACGTGGATATGACGTACAACGGCGTGGTCAAATCGGTGTCTTTGACGAAGGCGAATCCGCAAGCGGCGGTCGATTGGAGCAGCGTCCTCTCGGCCGGCAAGATGGTGAGACCGGTCGCATACACCTACACCGTCAACTTCGGGACAGTGGACACCTCACAGCGGCCCGGCCAGCTGACCACCGCGCAAATGACCGAGATCGGCGACACGATCGGCGTCCAGCCGCGAGAAGCGCTCTACTCCATGACCCCGGTTCCAATCCGCGCGGATTCGCTCCCCTGGGACCGCTACCCAAGCGTGGAAGTCGAGTGTCGCTACGACGACGACGACAACCAAGTTCATTTGCAGGCCAGCGCCGTCCTCACGAGCCAAAACCCCGAAGTCACGTGGACGCTCTTCCTGCGAGATCGATCTAAGCGCGCCTTCTCCTACCGTCTTTCCTTCACTCTGGGTACCGGTGGCACCTCTGTGACGCCTTGGCTGACCACCGATGCTGGAAAAATTGACGTCGTTGATCCGTTCCCCGCAAAGAGCAATCTGGTCATTGTCCCAGCGGTCGATTGGACTGTGACCAACATGGTTCTGGTGTCCGTCGCCTATCCGAACAAAGACGCGCCTGTGGCCCAGAAGAGTTACATTTTCAACCAAAGCGCTACAAATGCGCAGACATTCACCGCCGACAGGCAAGACCCAACCCAAACGAGCTTCGTCTACGACGCCAAAATTATCAGCCGCGACGGCCACGTCTGGACAATTCCTCCATCGGTCACGACAGACAGCTCCTTGGTCATCCAGCCCGGTATGATGGGACATCAGGTCGTTACGGTTCGCCCCGAACAAGTCGATTTCCCGAGCGTGCGCGTGTCGGAAGTGGACGTGCAGGTACGATATGCGGACCAGAAGAACCAACTGAGCACAGCTGGCTCGTTCAAGCTAGCGCAGACCAGCGACGTGCAGCATTTCGCTTACGACTACCTGGACCCGTCCGTTAGCCCGGAGTACCGCGCGGACATCCAGCTCGCGAACGGTCAGACCAGGTCACTCGATTGGGCGCCAATCAGCAACAACGCCGTCACCATTGGGCTTAGCCAGCTCGCGTGACAGCGCCAATGGGGATATGCAAATGCTGCTCCTCTCAACGTCTCCGATCGTTTCGGACGGGGTTACGGTGTTCCCGGACCACGCCGATTCGAACCAGTTTTGGTATCTTCCCGCCCCGGTCGGTCTGGCGACCCTGCCTGGCAGCGACGAACCACAGTTCCTGCTGATCGAATATACGCCCGATCTCGCCTCGTCAGGCGTACAAGGCGTGGGCTTTCTCAACGTTACGCTTTGCCTCAAGCTGTCAGACGATACGCGCAATGAGCTCATGGGGCAGATCAAAGCGGCATTTCCGAACGCCGACGACCCACGTCTGACTCCGGTCCCGTTCGATGAGGGTACGGTTCAGATCGTCGCTCTTGATCTGCAAGGCAGCGGTGGCGCAAGCAACACCACGCCCCCCGGGTCGTTCGAAGCGATCGAGCACATCCTCGGCGCGGTGTCGCCGGAACTGTACGGCGACAACAATGCATTGTTCGCACTGACACTGAGCGCGGACGGCGCGACCATCCTCAAGGCGGCATTTGAGGACGGCATGGCGCCGGTAGGCGGCATCTACAACTTGAAGTTCACCGGGGTGCGGCCCGCCTTGGACGTGAAAATCACCGCCGACCTCAAGCGCGTCTATGAGAGCTTCAGCGTTGGGTTGTCGGCCAAGGTCTATTGGGTGACCGCGGGCGTCGATGCGACGTTCGAGAAGCTTCGCCAGGACGGCGCAATCAAAGTCGAGGTGGTCAATCTCGCTGGAGACGCGGCGAACGCGGCTGCCGAGCAGCAGGCGATGGCGATGTTCAAGGACCAGATCCTGTCGACTTGGTTTACGCCGAGCCTTTCGCCCACTACGGCGGCCGCTGCGGACGCCGGTGTGCCGCCGATGCCGGGCCAGGCGACGGCTCCTGCAGCTTCCGGCGCGACGACCCGGCCCCCTACGCCGCCGCCGGGCGGAACGGCGAAACCACCCGTAAGCCCGACGATGAGCAGCAGCATGCAACCGACGAGGGCCGCCACTACCGGCATGACAACACCCACGATTTCGAGCGGCGCTCAGCCGGTCGCGGGCGCCAGTGGTATGGCGAATCAAGGCTCAGCAGCTGCGCACGCTCCTGCGCCCGCGCCCGCAACCGCCGCGACTGCGCCGGCGCCGGCCGCTCCCGCAACGGCCGCGCCGGCTCCTTCAGCGTCTCAGCCGGCTGCAGGAGGCCAAGCGGCGGGGGTCGCCAACGCCGTCGCCGGCGCCGCCGCGGCCGCATCATCGGCCGCATCGGCATTCGGGGTTTCGCTCAAGCTCAAATTCGTTAGCCAGGACGAGCAAAAGACCGTCACCTACGAGTACAACCGAATGGATGCCGTCCAGCGCACCTATGCGCCGCAAGGCTATTTCGGACTGATGCTGGCCAACATCGACAAGTCCAAGCATTTTCTCCAGGTCGATGGCACCGATACTTTCTTTCGTAAGTTCACCGTCGCGCTCACTCCGCCACACGATTTCGCTTCGATAGGACTTCAGACTGCCCACGTGGCGTTGGATTACGGCGACTCATCAACGGCGGATCCCAAGCACGCGGAGTTTAATTTCGACGCCACCAATGTCGCGCCGACGACCTGGAACGTGTTTGAGGGACAGGTGCACTCGACGAAGTTCACTTACACCGCGGACTATAGCTTCGACCCGGAGTCTGGATGGGTCGGCGCGCAGGATCGGTACCAGCTGCCCCCGGTGACCTCGGAGAACCGTCAGCTCACGCTTGATCCATTCAGTACGCTAGGCTTCCTTTCCGTCGCCATCACGCCTGGCCATATCGATCCCAACATTGTCGACCGGGTGGAGGTCGCGCTACAGTACGCAGATCCGAGCGGTTGGACTGAATCAGACAATTTCATTGTTCGGAGCGACTCTAAACCGCAGGTCTGGAAACTACGGCTAAGCGACAAGACGCAGCGCACTTACAGCTACACGACGCGGTGCGTATTGAAGGACGGCACCGTCTTCGCGGGGACGCCGGTAACGAGCACAGCGAGCGGCGTCATCATCAATGACGCCTTCAACGGCGGGATCGACGTGCTGGTGCAGCCAGCCTTCGACCTGGCAAAGACTAAAGCTGCACTCATCGAACTCGATTACGCGGATTCGCAGGCGGGCTACAAGTTTCAAAACACTTTATATCTGCAGCCCGGCAACATGCAGCCGACCCGAATCCACATCCCTGTGCTCGATCGGGCCAAGACGGCATTCGAGTACAGAGTTACGACGATCGGCGTTGACGACCAGCAGTATCAGGGCGATCTTGTAACGGCTAAGGGGCCGGTTGTTTTGGTGGGCGATCGACCTTGACAGCAGAGACCGTGCTCGCCGCTGCAAGACGCATGGCTGCGCGTAGCGGGACGCCAGCCGGTATGGTCGACATGCTGGCCAGCTGCCTCGCACCTCTTGAGAATTCGTGCTGGCCGGAAGTTGCTTGGAAGTTCAGCCGACTGACCTCCGACGCCTTTCCCGTGGAGTACGGCTTCTCTAGCGAGGAAGACGGCTTCCGCGTTGTATTCGAGGTCGCGGGTCCCGAATGCGCCCATTCCTCGCGCCTCAACGCCGGAATCAAATTGATCCGCTCGCTTGGATTGACGCCTCCCGATCCGGCGCTTCTCCGCCACTTGCAGGCGGCGCAAATGGATAGAGTCCTGCAATGGGGATGCTGGCTCGGCTTGCGCTGTAAGAAGGGCGACATCCGCGCCAAGCTTTACATCGAGCCGCCACCCCAGAGCGCCTCGCTACCGATGGCTCTCGCGGGCAGCCGGCTCCACATGATCGGCTGCGAAGCATCGCAGGGTCCACTGGAATGGTACGTCATCATCCCCGATGCGAGCGAAGCCAGGCTTCGGCAGGTGCTTCAAGGCTTGCCCGCGCACTCGCGCGACATCCTGCTCGACGCCGCGGAACGCCTCATCGGTGTGCCGCGGCGATGGGCGAGGAGATGGCCAAGCGTCGGCGCAAGCATCGCCGGGCAACCTGGAGCGTCTCCGAGCGTTGCCTTGTTCCTCCGCGCCGGCGCATTGCGTAACCGCGGTAGTGCGCTCGTACCCATGTTCGCACGCGGGGCGGCATACAGATCGCTTCTGGAGTCGCAACCCGACGTCTTGTCCGGTCAGGGGATCCTGACTCTCATCTCGCATGGCGATCACGTCGAGTACCGGACCAATTTCAGCGCGAGACCCACTGACCAGATTTAGATCCTGGCCGGGCATATTTATAGCGCACCGTTTGGAGCCTTTGAGTGGACCCTTCGCAAGATCGGGACCGTTCAGCGGATTTCGATCCGCGGAGCTACGCCAACCGCGTGACTGCGATCTACCGAGAGAACTACGCCGCCCGATACGGGAGGTTGTATCTCGAACCATGGCCTCGAAAGCATGAACTGAACCTGCATAACCTGGCTCAAATCCTCGATGCGTTACCGATCGCGGAACCTTCATGGCTCGACCTCGCATGCGGCCAAGCGTGGCATTTTGCACGATTCGTCGGCCGAGCGCGGATGTACGGACTTGATCTGAGCCCAGCCCAACTTGCTCGCGCGCGGATTAACGCGCCAACCGCCGCTTTCGTCCGTGCGGATATGGTCGACGCCCCTTTTTTGCACCGGTCGTTCGACTTGGCGACGATCTTCTGGGGAGCATACTGTTATCTGGATAGCGCCGAGCGCATTGAAGCGTTGCTGCACAATGCCATGTGCTGTCTCCGGCCCGGCGGAACACTCTATATCGAGGTGCTACTCCCTCGCGATCTGGCCTCCTTCAACGAGTCGCACTTCTCGCGGACGAACGGGTTCACTGTAACACCTCGAACGACGGACTATGAGCAATGGTTTTATGACGATTTCGGAGGCAGGCATTGGATGATGAGCCCGCCGCTTCAATTCTTTCTCGACATCGTTGCTCCCGAATTCGAGCAGATTGAAGCGAAACATGACGGTGGCTTCATGATCCACTTGATTGCAGGAAAGCTCGGAAATCGAGGGCCGCGCCACATAGCGACTGGCATCGCGCCGCTTCGCTGAACGTCGTCCCAACCCAAATTCAGTTAAAGGCGGGCTGGCGATCCTGATTGCCAGCCGCGCTGATCTCGCTGCCTGTCGCTTCTGGGCGATATTAGAGATTTGCAGGTCTTTGCGGCAAGTGCGCGATAAACGCCAAGTCGGCCAGCGGGTTCGCCGGATCAGTTTTCTCGACGTCTTTGTATATAACAGCTGCAAGAGAATCCATTTGCTGGAGCAGCGCTTCATACGTCATCGTATATTGCTGGCCAGGATTGCTGGGAACGAAGTTGGGCATGTTCGCGCCCCAAGGGTCGTTGATGTAGACGATGTCCTGATCGATGTCGAACCCCGTAATCACGCGCGCGTGGTTCGCCACCTGCGATTCCGTGCCGACATTTGCTGCGATGAACAGTGGTCCATATTGGTCCAACAGATTCAGAAATCCTTGTGCTGAATAATCTTGAGGCGCTTCGGTAACGAGGCCCCACGTCGTCAGGGCGTTTTTTGCCGTTGTGATATCCAGCCCATTGCGCTCGTAAGAGTCCTGGAAGCCCGGTATGTCAGTGAGCGTCGCCGGATCAATAGACGACTGCTGCGCCCAGCTCTGTATCATCGTGACGCTCGCAGCCCAGCAACTCATGGCTGTCTGCTGAGGAACCAATTCGACCGTGAACGTGGTCATTAACGCCTCCTTATTTTGATAAGCCGAGACATACCGCTAACCGTCCGAACGACCGACTCCGGCTTCAGAAAATCGCGAAACGACAAAGTTTGACAAACCCGACGAAGCCTCAATATCAGGCGTTTCGAAGATACACTCTATTGAAGAAACTACCTACAGAATCGCAGTCACAGATCGCAAGCCGAACCGATGTTCAGGAGCTGCGAGGACCTTCGGAGCCCTACTGCGCTGCCTGACTCAATTTGTTCTCGCAGGCGCTGGCTAGCGAGCATAAAATTTGTTCGGGTAACGCGATCCGATCCGATCCGTAATCGAGATACGGCAAATTTTGAGCGACAAAACTCTTGAGTCTTTCGACCTCTGTGGTTTCGAAGGTTTCGTTCCCCGATGGAGAGCCTACCGCCTCCGCCTGCCAGAACCGTACCGAACCATCTCCCGACCCTGAGACGATCGTTCCGTCGGGCGCAACGTCAACCGCGAAGACCGGCCCATGGTGCCCGCGCAATTGGGCGGGCTGCATAACGACACCTTCGCTCAGTTTGAAGAGACGTACGGTTCCATCGTTCGCGGCGGTGATTATGAATTGCCCCTTCGGATCGAACGCCGCCTGCATGATTGTCGCGTGGTCGTGGTCGAGCGTTTGCTGCTTACGGCTGGCGATGTTCCATAGCACGGCTCGACTTTGGTAGATCGCGAGCAATAGATTGTCGTCGACAGGGTCGAAGTACATTTGCATGAGGCTCAGCCCGTCCTGTTTGGGCTCCAGAGGCGGTTCGGCCTCTCCGGAGTCTGTCCGCAGCACGGTGATTGCGCCTTTCGAATCGCCTTCGGCAATGAACTTTCCGGATGCGCTCATCGCAAGGCTCGAGAGCAGTTTGTCCGGCCTTAGATCAGCGACGACAATGTTCTCCAAGGCGGCGTCGATCTTCCCGGTGGAGGCATTCCACACGCTTGGTTGTCCCTCGAAGAAGGTGCTTGTTACGATGTCCTTGCCGTCGCCGCTCCACACACCATTTCCCGCTCGCTGGCCCGGGTCCTGCAGGTAGACAAGATCGTTATCGGTTTTGTCCTTGCACTGATCCAGGTGAGGGCGAAGCTTCTCGACCGCGCATGGAGTAATAATCGCGCCGTTGGTCCCAGCTCCTGCGAAATAGATGCGTTCTCCATCGGGACTCCAGCGAGCCGACCCACGTCCCCCACGTCTGCTTGATATTGGAGCTTTTAAATCGCCCAGACGAGACACGCTTCGCCCGCCGTCCCGAACCTCAAGGAAATGCATGGTGGGAGGATTCCCCGCCGTCACGACGACAAGGAAGGGCTTCTTTGGATTCGCGCTGACGCTGAATACAGTCGGCCTCTCGCTTGCGCCGTCGCCTGAAGCCGCAAGGTCGGTGACGCGGCGGGTCTCTCTTAGATCGGCTAACGCCTTGTAGACTTCCTCGAAATAGCTGGCGCTCCAGTCGTTGGTCTGCGGACCCATTAAGATCGTCAGTGCGTCTGCCGCGCCAATCAATCTTTGTTTGACCAGAATATTGTCGGAAGCCGATACAACGAGGCTCTGTTTTTGTTGTCGTTGCAGGGCAATCTCTTTTTGGTTTTCCCGCAGTACTTCCCTATTATTGTAAAACTTCATTCCAAACCATGCGGCCGCAACAATCAGCACTCCCGCGGCGGCGGCGGCTACCCGCGTCATGCGCACCTTCTGGACGTGAACCGCGACTTCAGCAGCGGAGGCCTTGGCGCGCTCTTCCGCAACGCTGGCGCGAGCCCTCGCCGCCTCCATTTGCGCCTCCGCAGCGGCTAGCTTCAGCCGCGCCTCGCGTGCGTCGACCTCGGCCTTGGCGGCGGCCGCGCGCTCGCGCTCGCCTTCTTCGTATTCCTCGCGACTGCGAGCCAGCGCCTCCCCGACCTGGGCGAAGCAGTCCTTACCTGCCTTGCTGTAGCGTTTCGCCCAGGCCGCGGTTGGTTTTCGTCGCGCCCACCAAGCCTCGTATCCTAGCAATTCTGCGTCGGGGATCGTACTATGAGCGCGCGCAATCCGAACAAGATCGCGATATTTTTCGCCGTCATCCTGCTCCTCGCGGATCCAGTCGGTCTCCCCGCCCCCCTTCAATTTGCTCCAACGCCGGATCAGCGCCTCGTGGCCGATATCGACAATCGAGTGGTCGTCCAGATCATCGATTTTCGTTATCCGCAGGAAGCTGCAGTCCGGCGCCGCAAGTCGAGTGACGACTGACAAGACGGCCGCGCTCGCTTCCTCGCCGTTCCAATCGGATGACGAGACATACTCCTCCAGTTCTCCGAACTTCATTGGCCGACGGACTACGCGGCCGTCTTGATCAACCTCAGTCAGGGCCTGGAACACCCTCTTGGCGACGAGTTCGCGCAAAACAAGGGGCTTTTCTCTGGCGTCTTCGCGCGAGAATTCGTCGAAGATCAGGTTCGCGTGCAGAGATAGTGCTTTCGCGACGCCTCCCATCTCGAGATAGTCATCGGCGCCTATTCGAATTGGCGCTCCACCCGCCGCGCGGTCGACGGCCGACTGCCAGCATCTCGACATGACATGCTGAATGATTGGCAGTTGGTCCGGATCGTCGTTGGTGTCGTTGAGCAGGCGCTGAACGAGTTCGGGGTCGATGTCAGCCTTCGCCTTTGC
>Ga0206821_10002_pt2 | contig 20038 bp, 20 predicted proteins | sample Alteio_BWOrgCont_85_FD_152860 | JGI IMG/M metagenome (GOLD analysis project Ga0206821, IMG submission 152860) | Enriched cells from forest soil in Barre Woods Harvard Forest LTER site, Petersham, Massachusetts, United States -... | ecosystem: Environmental > Terrestrial > Soil > Temperate forest >...
GCGCTCTTGACCTTATGTGAGGCGAGCTACTCCGGCAAACCCAACAGTCGTCCACCTTCCACGCTTCTATCCAATAAAATTGATAGGCTTGTAAGTTCAGCTAATGAATGACTAGGCTGCATGTCATGGAAATGTTGCCCAGCAATAGCGATTTCGGCCAGTTGCGTGCCTTCGCCGCGGTCGCCTCCTTGCGCAGCTTCAGCCGCGCGGCGGCGCTGCTGGGCGTTTCTGCTTCGGCCGTGAGCCAGACGGTCCGTGGGCTAGAAGAACGCGTCGGCATCCAACTGCTGAACCGGACGACACGCAGCGTCTCTCTGACCCAGGCGGGGGAATTGCTGTTTGCGCGCGTGCGCCCTGCCGTGGTGGAGATCGGTGCAGCCCTCGGCGACGCGCAACGCTATGGCGCCCGTCCGGCCGGCACCGTGCGCGTCCATAGTTTCCGGTTTTCCGCCGCGCGGTTCATCACGCCCATCCTCGCCGAATTCAGCGCCGCCTACCCCGAGATCACGCTCGACATTACGCTGAACGATGAGGTCGTCGATATCGTGGGAAGCGGTTTCGACGCTGCCATCCGCATCGGCGAATTGATCGAGCGGGATATGGTTGCCGTGCGCCTCAGCACGGATCTGTCGCAGATCGCGGTGGCCGCGCCCGACTATCTGGCGCAATATGGGACGCCCCGCCATCCGCGCGATCTGGCGGCGCATCGCTGCGTCGGCTGGCGCTGGCCGGGCCGCGACCGGGTCTATGAATGGGAATTCTTCGAAGACGGCAAATGGTTTGAGGTCGCGGTGAAAGGACCACTGATCGCCTCGGACAAGGAATTCGGGCTGAAGGCAGCGATCGACGGTGCAGGCATCGCCTTCACGATACGGGAAATGGCGGAGGCGGCGATCGCCGACGGCAGGCTCGTCCCCCTGCTGGAGCAATGGGCGGCGCCTTTTCCGGGCTATTTCCTCTGCTACCCGGCACAGCGCCAAATGGCACCGGCCTTGCGGGCTTTCATCGATGCCGTCTGTGGCCATGTTCGGCCCGTTTCGGGACGCTAGTCATCTGGAACTGAAGTTCATTTCATTATAGAATAGGTCTTTCACTGGAGGGCGGGGAGCGAGGTTATGAGGCGGCTCAGGGCTTTCTGGCCTCGCTTGATCCCTGATCCGGCAGAGCTGCTCATCGAGGCGCTTCGCGCTGTTATCGCCGTTCTCGTTATGAATCGATGAAAACCACACCGATCGAAATGGATGGTATTTTGCCGCGGATGTAGGGTTCCGCCCCAGCGTTGCGGCGTTACTCAATTCCCCGTCCGGGCCGCCCAACGCAAACCGAGCCATGAAGGACGATCATTGCAAGCGCGCGGCGACCCCGACGACTCTTTGCTATTGATTGATCCCCGCCGAAATCTCCGCGATCGCGGCGGTGTTGGAGGCGTCGTTGGCGGCAGGGAGTTCATCGCGGGCGAGCATTCCCGGCCTCACGGCATTACCGTTCGCTCGCGGCGCGCTTTGAGGGGGGATCTCGGGAGAGTGACATACGCTTTCGCATGGCTCGCAAAGCGCCGGTGACGCGGCGCCCTAAGAAGCTAGACTCGGCGCCATAGAACGATACAGATCATTATGGATAGAAGCGTGGAAGGTGGACGACTGTTGGGTTTGCCGGAGTAGCTCGCCTCACATAAGGTCAAGAGCGCAACGCCATAAGCGAGCTGGAGGTGGCCGATGCCGCTGCTGGCGTAACCCGTCGTGTTGCACCGCGGAACCGCGGCATCCCACCATTGCGACGGTCCGGACTGCCTTCCGCGAGCAATCATCGCGACCGCGCGTGTCGAACCCTTAGTGTTCCTTCGGCGAGCGGCTCCCGTTGTGCTAGTCTCGAGAGTGGCAGAGGGCGCGATGAGCGAAACTCGGAAAATCGCGGCGATCTTGGCGGCGGATGTGGTCGGCTTCAGCCGGCTCGCCGGCGCCGACGAGGATCGCACACTAGCCCGGCTAAGGGCGCTCCGGAGCGATCTCATCGACCCGACCGTCTCCGTGCATCGTGGGCGCGTGGCGAAGCGCACCGGCGACGGACTTCTCGTTGAGTTCCGAAGCGTGGTCGACGCAGTGCGCTGCGCAATCGAGGTTCAGAACGCGATGGTCGAGCGCAATGCCGGCCTGCCGCCCAAGCGCCGCATCGACTTTCGCATCGGTATTCATCTGGGCGATGTGGTCGAGGAGAGCGATGGCGACCTTATGGGCGACGGCGTCAATATCGCCGCGCGATTGGAAGGAATCGCGGAGCCAAATGGCATCTGTCTTTCGAACGCGGCCTATGAACAGGTGCGCGACAAGGTGAAAGAGCGGTTCGCCGATCTCGGCGAACAGGTTCTCAAGAACATCGCGCGACCGGTGCGGGTCTAAGCGAAATCGAACCCCCGACTACCCCACTGGCCGAAACGCCGGAGCCGCCGGGCGATCACCCGTCTATTGCCGTGCTGCCTTTCGCTTGTTTTTCCGAGGAGCGCGCGTTCAAATTTCTGACGGAGGCGATGACCGAGGACTTGACGACGATGTTGGCGCGGATTCCCGGCTTCATCGTGATCTCCCGGCAATCTTCCTTTGCTTATCAGGGCCGCTCGGTCGACACCCGCCAGATCGGGCGAGAGCTTGGCGTCCGCTATATCGTCGAGGGCAGTCTGAGGCCCGCCGGTCAGCAGCTGCGCGTCGGCGCGCAACTGATCGACGCGACGACTGGGGCGCAGCTCTGGGCTGACCGATTTGACGGTCAAGCCGAAAACGTCCTCGAACTGCAAGATCAAATTGCGCGCGCGATCGCCAGCCGGATCGAACCGGAACTCGTTCGCGCCGAAATTGCTTTGATTCGGCGTCGGCGCGATGGCAACCCGAACGCCTGGTCATGCTACCGGCAGGGCGCGGGTTTGATCAGCCTCAAAGGCTGGAGCGAAGAAACTCTGACTGAGGCGACGGCGCTGTTGCGGCAAGCCGCGGCTCTGGATCCTGATTTTGCCCTCGCGCGCGCGCAGCTGGCGCTGCTTTTGTCGTTGGGCGCCCGGCTCGGCCTCCTCGCAGACGCGGCGGCGGCCGTGATGGAAGCGCGCGCGGAAGCCGAACGCGCGGTGACAATCGACCAGGATACTTCTGAGGTTCTTGGCTACCCGCAGTGGCGCCGCTTTCCTCTGCCTTCAGATGACGACGGCACTGGAGGCGGTCGTTAATGTTCGAGGTTGACGGCGCCGCCGGGGTGACCATCGCCTGAACTCGCCTCCCGGCTTTGGCGCAACTCTTCCTTTAGCCGTGCCAGCTCCTGCTCCAAGCCTTCGATGCGGCCGAGGGTGTAGTCGAAGCCTGTGTAGTCGAGCGCTTGGAGCCAGGCGCCGACGGCGGCGAGTGTGCGGCGAAATCTTCCCTGCTTGGGGACCGGATCGATTGCTGTGTCGGGCATCGGAAAGCTCCTCATTGCGCGATGCCGGGCTCGGCCGCCCGCAAACCGCAAGGCTTGACAGGTTCGGATATCGCATCTAGTTAGTCAACTAACTAAATCGCGGACGTCGTCGCTTCATCGAGGCGGGCGAACAAACGGGCAAAATCGTCGTCACCGCTTGATCCCTTGTCCAGGAGCGCCGTCATGTCCGTCCAGCCTCTCTTTAACCCAGTTCGCATGGGCGAACGGGATCTGGCCAAGCGCATTGTCATGGCACCGATCACCCGCATGCGCGCTGGGCCGATCGATCACGTGCCGACCGCGCTGCAGGCCGAATACTATGCCCAGCGGGCTTCGGCAGGACTGATCGTCGCGGAAGCGACCGCGATCAGTCCTCCAATCACGTCATGCGGGAAGGTCGAGGACAATCTTCCCGATCGTGCCGCGTATCTCGGGCGCGGCTGGACGACGTACGCCGCCCTGACGCGCGGTCTCCGCGTGCATCCGGGGGACGCTGTGGTTGTGTCGAGCGGCGGAGAGCTTCCTCGCAACTTTGTCGATGGTCCCATGATCTGGAAGGGTGTTTAACTACTATGAAACTCAGAAACAATACGATTTTAATCACCGGCGGCGCCGGCGGCATCGGTTACGAACTCACCAAACAACTCGCGGCACTTGGTAACACGGTTCTTATCACGGGTCGCGATCAGGCTAAGATGGACCGTGCGAAAGCGGCCTTTCCAAAAATTCACACCTTTCAAAGCGACGTTTCCGATCCGGAAGCGATCGCCACTCTTTACGAAGAGGTCACCAGACAATTTCCCGAGCTCAACATTTTGATCAACAACGCCGGCATCATGCGTAAGATCAATGTTCACGACAAAGCTGGAAGCCTCGAAGACATCACTCGAGAGATTGAAGTCAATTTGGGCGGGCCGATTCGCATGGTGAAACAATTCCTGCCGCATTTGAAAACAAAATCTGAGGCGGCAATCATGAACGTTTCGTCGGGATTGGCATTTGTTCCGTTGCCCATTTCGCCGGTTTATTGCGCCACCAAGGCCGGCCTGCATTCGTTCACCGAGTCTCTTCGTGTGCAACTGAAAAACACCAATGTGAAGGTATTTGACCTGACACCGCCTGCGACACAAACCGAACTCTTGGGTGGTGACTTTGATGTTGAAGACATGAAAGGCGCTTCCATCATGAAGGTGGAAGAAATGGTTCAAGTCGCTGTCAAAGGAATGCAAACCGATCGATTTGAAATTCGTCCAGGTCAGGCGAATCAGCTCAAAATGATGAATCGCTTGGCGCCAGGATTTATTTTGAAGCAAATGAGCCGATCGGTCGATCGTATGCTCAGAACACAGAATTAACTCGAAGTATCGTGCCGCGTATCCCGGTCACGTCTATCGCTTCGGCGTATTGTCCTACCTTGGAAACAATCAGGGTCGGCAGCGTCGCCTTCCGAACGGGCGCGGCTCGTGCGGTTTGTTCGGGCCCCAGCAGAGAGAAAATGAACGATGGGTAAACTACAAGGGAAAGTGGCTGTCATTACTGGAGCTACGCAAGGTATCGGCCTCGCCACGGCAAAACTCTTCGTCAGTGAGGGCGCATATGTTTTCATTACCGGCCGGCGCCAGAAGGAACTTGACCACGCCGTAGCGTCAATCGGCAGCAACGTCACGGGCGTTCAGGGCGACGCGTCGAACTTGGCCGACCTCGATCGTCTCTACGAGAGCGTCAAAGCGAGAGGCCGAATTGATATCCTCTTCACCAATGCCGGACTGGGCGGATTTCTCGCGTTGGGAAGTATCACCGAGGAGCACTACGACCAGATCTTCAATACGAACGTCAGGGGGCTGCTCTTCACCGTCCAGAAGGCGCTTCCACTTCTGAATGATGGCGCTTCCATCATTCTGACCGGTGCGGCCGCGGGCTCCAAAGGCACCCCCAACTTCGGCGTCGCCTCTGCGACCAAGGCAGCAATTCGCTCATTCGCGCGAACCTGGACCGTGGAACTGAAGGACCGGCACATCCGCACAAACGTTCTTAGCCCTGGACCTGTCCTTACGGCGTCGCTGAAGGCGGCCATGCCGGCTGAGGCCTTCGGGCGTATCGTGTCTACCGTCCCAATGGGCCGCATGGCGGAGCCCGAAGAGATCGCCAAGGTCGCGCTCTTTCTGGGCTCGGACGACTCCAGCTTCGTCACGGGGATCGAACTGTTCGCCGATGGCGGTCGAGCGCAAGTCTGACTATTGCTGATCTTGGGAAATGGCCGGCTGGAGCCTCAAACCGGAGAACGCGGCTCCCACACACCGCATCAGGTCCCGTGCTCCCTGGCGATCGACTACGGACCGATGGAGGAGCGAGCGACATGCCCGCACTCGAACGCCCATCAGGTACGTCAGGGTCGGGGACCGCGGGTGAGGGCTTGACAGGTTTGCGGACCCCCATCATATCCAAGTTAGTTGACGGACTTATGCACATGGCCAGGACACATATCGATAAACGATCGCGGCTGGTTAGTGCGGCGGTGGGCTTGGCGTACCAGAACGGGTTCGAGGCCACATCGCTTGCCGACATCGCGCGCGAAGCCAAGGTTCCTCTCGGCAACGTCTATTATTACTTCAAGACTAAGGACGAGATTGGCGAGGCGATCGTCGAACTGAGGCTGGCGCAGATGTCCGCTCAGCGGCAGCGATGGGAAGAAGCTGAATCGCCCAAGGATCGGCTTTGCGCCTGCGTCCAAGGCGTCTTCGAGAACAAGGATTGCCTGGCGCAGCTCGGTTGCTCGGTCGGGACGTTTTGCTCCGAGCTCCACAAGGCGGGCGGCCCGGTTGCCACCAGAGCGACCGAGATCTTCGCCCAACACCTGGCTTGGATCGAGAGCCAGTTTCGGGCACTCGGGAAGGGAAAAGACTCCAACGGTCTTGCGGTGCACCTGCTTTCCGCCATGCAAGGCGTTTCGGTCCTGGCTCATACCTTTCATGATTCCGGTCTGGTGGCGGCGGAGACCAAGCGCCTCAAGAGTTGGATTCGAAGCTTGTAGGACGCCAGGCGGGCGGAACCCCCCGGTCCCACGGCGAGGCCTGAAGCCAACTGAAAAAAACTCGCGTTGCAATTAGTTAGTCAACTGACTTATACTCGGTGTGACCGGTTGGATGACACCCACAAGCCCCAAGCGGGGAGAATGGAGTTTCTATGAAAATTATCTTGATTGGCGCAAACGGAAAGATCGGGGAACTGGTTCAAACGGCCATGGCCGGCGCCGACCATGAAATCGTCAAGGTCGGACGCAAGTCTGGCGATTTCCAAGTCGAGATCGAGAACCGCGAAAGTGTCAGGAAGCTTTATCAAGCCGTCGGCTCGTTTGATGCCGTGGCCATTGCAGCAGGTGAAGTCGCATTTGCTCCGCTTTCGGAACTCACCGCTGAAAAGTGGCAGTTCTCGTTGGGAAGCAAGCTCATGGGTCAGATCAGTCTGGTTCAGGAGGCAATCCCGTTCATCAACGAAAGGGGATCTTTCACCTTGGTTTCGGGCGTTCTTAACGAAGAACCGATCTTTGCCGGTGTCGCGGGTGCAACCGTCTCGGGCGCATTGGAAGGTTTTGTTAGGGCTGCCGCCGTCGAACTTCCCAAGGGACTGCGCATCAATGTGGTGAGTCCGACGATCCTAAAAGAATCCGAAGCTCAATTTGGTCCGTTCTTTCCCGGCGTAATTCCGGTCGAAGGCTGGAGAGTGGCACAGGCCTACAAACGCGCGATTCTGGGGGTGCAAACCGGCCGCGTCTACAAAGTTGATTGAGTTTGCCCCGCGTTAATTCGAAGACCGCGGGTTTGACAAAAGGATCGATTTGTTCCGCAATGTCAGCCGGCTGACTTATGCAGTCAAACACAACAAGCCCTGAGCAGGCAGAACGGAACAAAAAGAATGTGAGTCCGGCGCCGGGCCCTTTCGCCTGCGGTCATGACGGTCTCGAATCGGGCAGCCGACCGAGCCGTATGGCGACGTCCACAGCGTCCCTGATGAGATCTTGCCTCCTATCGCCGAGCTGAAGTTGGATATGCAGGTTCGGGTGCCGCTCCGCGAAGGAGGCGAGGCGCGGGATGACATCGTGTATACCGAAGCTCGTCGGCATGCTCATTCGGAGCAGCCCGCGGAGATCGCCTCCCTCGCGAACGCTTTGTTCCGCCTCGTCCAGCGCCGCCAGGATAGGTTCGATACGAGCCACAAACTCACCGCCAACCTCCGTAGGCACAACGGCTCGGGTTGTGCGCGACAAAAGTCGGACGCCGAGCTCAGACTCAAGGTCGGCGACAATGCGCGAAACCTGAGACTGCGATAGATGGAATTCCTGGGCGGCGGCCGAGAAACTGCCAAGACGGGCGACCCGCGTATAGAGCCTAAGGGCAATAACATCCTTCATAATGCCCGGGACGTTGCTCCGTGGTCGGCAGACCGCAAATCTATACACTATTAATTTATGCTATAGATAGAAATTAGCACCCACGGTCCGCCAGCGCCGAGAGTGTCCAGCAGCCTAGCGCGCCTGGCCGCTCCAACTATCAACCCAGAGAAAAGCGCCCAACCTCGTTCACGAAGTGCTGAACGGCGTCGCCGCGGTCGAGCCGCGAACTCAGACAAGAAATCGATCGGCATCTGAATCAGCGCGCCTTTCCATCGCTTCCTTGCCTTGTCCGAAGCGAGAGGAAGAGCGTGGTTCCCCGCCACGGCCTCCTCACACCTGACGCAACTTGTCAAAAGGCGCGTCGATCTCAGCACCGAACCACACCAAGGTATGATGGAAGTTCGCTAATGAAGTGCCCAGCTTATTGGTTACGTCCGCGTTGCGGATAGTTCTATGGAGCACAAACATGCGCAATTTGTTTTCACTCGCGGCAGTTGGCCTCTTTATCGTCGGGATGGCTGACGCCGCCTCCGCCTATGAAGCAAATCCAAACGTTCCGAATTCGTCGCCGTACACGCTCATGGGCTTCCCCGGCGAAGACAACGTCATAGCCAATCCTGGTTACGGCGGTAATCCCGGCTTTCCGGCTGGGACCTGGCCTCGCGTCGAGGGGCGTGCAGCTTATATTGATCGCCCTAGCCTTGGGCGCCAATCTACCGATTGGAGCCTCGGCTACTAACGTCGGCAGCGTCTGATTAACGGCCGGGAGGGAGACCTTCCGGCCATTTCTCGCTACATACAGGGACAACAATGACATTGCCCGCACATTGTCTCCTGGCGCACAATAGGGTCGACGCGCACAGTGGTAGGGAGAGGGCTTGCGTCGACGATCATCCCGGCGGTCTCAGCCCCCATTTAGCCGACTACGCGTGCCAGGCGCGTGGTGGCGTGCGATTTTGAACGGCCTCCGGGCGACATCCCGCTTCGGTCGAGATTGGGTGGGTCGGGCCAGAGTTGAATTGGCGTGACACTTGAAAGGGCGACGAAGGGTCGCGGATGGTCTATTGGTCGCATTGCCTCTAGAAGTGTCGGCCTTTTACCGAAGATGCGACGGAGAGACTTGCGGCCATTGTCACTAGAGCGGCGAGGGAAGGGGCTCCCATTTTCTTCATCAGGTTTCCCCGGTGTATCTTCACCGTGATTTCGCTGATGCCGAGCTCGAAAGCGACCTGTTTATTTAGCCGGCCGCAGACTATTCGCGCCATGACCTCGCGTTCGCGTCGGCTCAGTGAGGCGTAACGGTCCCGGAGACTGCGTGTCTCGACCTCACGATCAAGCGAACTCTTGCTGCGTTCAAGCGCCACACGGATGGCCGACAATAGTGCTTCGTCGCCGAATGGCTTCATCAAGAACTCGACAGCACCCGCTTTCATGGCCTGGACCGCCATCGGCACGTCGCCGTAGCTGGTGACGAAGATGATCGGCATATCGGCCCGATCGACGGCAACCCGCCTCTGCAGATCGAGGCCACTGAGATCTGGGAGATCAACATCAAGTATCAGGCAACTCGGTATCAGGACTCGTGGGCGAGACAGGAATTCCCGCGCGGATACGAATATCTCCGGTTGCCAGCCCGCGGTACCAATAAGCGAGTCCAACGATTCGAGCATCGAAATGTCGTTGCCGACAATGAACACGATCGGTGTGCTACGGGCTACGCGTGTTGACCCTAATCGATGGTCAGTTACGTACGATAAACTCATCGAGATCTCCTCGACTCTTCGGAATGGCGCGACCTCGCAGCTCGCTCGAAAAGTGACATTGAGCACCTCAAGCGACGCGTGCACGGACTCGTCGCCATCCACGACCGACACCCGTCGGTGGATGGCTTTTATGGAGCTCGCGCGGATTCTGCTCGGACCTCAACCTTGCCGCCGTCAACAAGGTCGACCGGTGGATTGAGGATCACCCGATCTCCTTGGCTGACGCCTGCGGTCACTTCAACGCTCGTGCCAAGGTCGCGCGTCTCGTCAATCGGATGAATTCGGGCGAATCCGCCGTCGACGACCGCGACGCTCAATCCATTCCGGTTAAAGATGATCGCCTCGGAGGGAACGACGAGCGACGGCGTCTTGCGCGGAATATGCAATTCAACGATGCAGTAGACTCCGGGCGCCAGCGCGTGATCAGAATTGGGAACATCGATTTCCGTCAACAGCGTTCGCGTGCCCGGATCGAGCGCGTCGGCAATACGGGTGACCGTCCCCGGAAAGTTGCGCCCGGGCATTTCAGGCACGCGAACGACAGCCTCCACGCCAGGCGCCAGCCCGAATGCTTCGACTTGCGGCACGTGGAGCTGGATACGAATCGTATCGCTATGCATCAGCGTGAACAGGAAAGTTCCGCTGGTCGCGTCCGCTTGCACCAGTGCGCCGATGTCGACATTGCGCTGCGTGATCACGCCATCGAACGGCGCGACCACGCTCTGGTAGACCTTTTGTTGGTTTAACACGCGCAGTTCCGCCTCTTGCGCCGCGATGTTTGAGTCAGCGATTGCGACGGCGGCTGTCCGCGCCTGAAGATTGAGACGGTCGGTATCGCCCTGTTGCGGCGTGACCCAGCCCTTTTGTACGAGAGGGTTGTCGCGGTCCCAAGTGACCTGGGCGAGATCGCGATTGGCCCTTGCTTGTTGTAGCGAAGCCTGGAACTGGGCGAGATTGGCCCCCGCCTGCGCAATCTGATGATCGAGCTCGGGCGCGGTGATCTCGATGAGGAGCTGCCCCGCCTTGACAGGACTACCGATGTCGACGTCGCGCCGCGAGATATAACCGCTTGCTCGGGCGTAAACATTGGCTTGCTCGAAGGCCTTGGTCGTCCCGGGCCAGCTCACCGTCATTATCTTGCTGCTCGCATTCACCGTCGCGGTCCGCACGCGGGGGACAAAATCGCGGCGCTGCTCGGCCGCCGCCGCCACTTGCGCATTGAGTTGGGAGTGGTGCGAAAAGCCGAAGCCCAATGCCGCGACGAGCAGCAAGAGCACGGCAAGGCCGAGGAACAAGCCTCTACCGCCAGTCCCCCTGGCGGGATGGCGGACTGGCGCGCTCGCCGGCCGGGGGGACTCCCGGTTGTCCGGCCCCTCAGGCAACCGGACGACGGGCTGCTGCGTCGAGGGATGCTGCATATCATTCATAGGGAAGCCTCCGTGAAGACGCCGTGCGCGCTCTTGCCGTCGTTGCGCTTGCGCAGCATCGCGAACAGGTAGGGGACTACGAAAAGGGTGGTCGGCGTGGCGAACAGCAGGCCGCCGATCACGGCGCGCGCCAGCGCCGCATTTTGCTCTTCGCCCGCGCCGCCGATCGCCATGGGAATCATTCCGACGATCATCGCGGTCGCAGTCATCAGCACCGGCCGGATGCGGGTGCGCCCGGCGGAGATTGCCGCACGAAACGCCGTCATGCCGCCAAGCTGCTGTTCGCGCGCAAACGTGACCAGCAGGATTGAATTCGCCGAGGCGACGCCAATCGCCATGATCGCCCCCATCAGGGACGGAACGCTCAACGTGGTGCCAGTAATGTAGAGCATCGTTACAATGCCGCAGAACGTCGCCGGCAGCGCAAGTATGACGACGAAGGGATCTCCCCAATTCTGGTAGTTCACCACCATGAGCATATAGACGAAGACCGCGGCGAAGAGGATGCCGATCGTGAGATCGCGGAACGCGGCCTCCATACTATCGATCTGGCCAGTGACCTCGATCCGGTTGCCCGGCGACAGTTGCGGTCGGTAGTCGGCGACGATCTTGTCGATATCGCCGGAAATGGCGCCGAGGTCGCGTCCCTCGGCATTGGCGTAGATTTCGTAGACCGGTTGGATATTGGCCTGATTGGCGTTAGTCGGAACCGAATCGCGCTTCAGTGTGGCGACGTTGCTCAGCAGTCCGGGAATAGGATTGGGGTCGGTTGTCGTGAAACTGACGACGGGCGTGTTCTCCAGCTCATTGAGCGAATTCACGCGATATTCCGGCGTCTGCACCGCTAGGTAATAGGGAGTTCCGTTGCTCGGGTCGGTCCAGAAATTCGGCGAGACTTGCTCTGACGAGCTTAAACTGGTGTTGAGATTAAGCGCGATGCCGGTCGCCGTGAGGCCGAACTGGCTGGCGCGGGCGCGATCGATCTCTGCAAAAAACTCCGGCGCGCTGACTTCCTGCTGCAAATGGGCGTCGGCCACTCCTGGGATGGCGGCAATCCGACGCTGAAGCTCCTTGGCGATGCGCAGGTTCTTTGCGCGGTCATAGCCGACGGCGCGCACGTCGATCTGCGCCGGAATCCCGAAATTCAGGATTTGGGTCACCATGTCGGCCGACTGGAAATAGAATACGTCCTCGGGGAAGGACGCTGGCAACGCTTCGCGCAGCTTACGAATGTAATTTGCGGTCGGCGCGTGGTCCTCCTTCAGAGCGATCTGAATCACGCCGTCGTTCACGCCGATCGCCGTCCCATCGCCAAATGCATAATTGTAGCTGCGGGCGGGAAGACCGATATTGTCGACGATGAGGTCGCGCTCATTGTCCGGAATGATCTCGCGGATCCTGTTCTCGACCGCCTGAAAAATCTGCTCGGTCTTCTCGATGCGGGTTCCGGCTGGCGCCCGCACATGCAGTAGAATTTGGCCGCTATCGATGACCGGAAAAAAGTCGCGGCCGACAAATACAAAGAGGACGCCCCCCAGCGCCAATATGGCGGCGGCGACGGCAGGAACGATGAGGCGACGCGTCAGCAAGCTATGCAGAATATCCGAGTAACTGTCGCGCATCGTTTCAAACGCCTTCTCGAATTTTCCAAACAGGCGCGCAAACCAGCCGCGTGGGGATTCTTCGCCGTGCCGCTCGCCCTTGAGCAGTAGGCCGATCGCGATCGGCGTCAGCGTTCGCGAAAAGCCGTAGGAGGCCAACATCGCGAACACCACGGCGAGCCCGAGCGGGGTGAAGAGATATTTCGCCGGGCCATGGAGGAACAGCACGGAGACAAACACGCAGCTTATAGCCAACGTCGAGACCAGCGTCGGCACGGCGATGCCAGCGGCGCCATGCAGCGTCGCCTGAGGAAGCGGCATGCGTTCCTCGGTCAGCAGGCGGTGGGTATTCTCGATTGTAACGGTCGAATCGTCGACGAGAATCCCGATCGCGAGCGCCAGACCGCCCAGGGTCATCGTGTTAACCGTCTCGCCGAGGAAATAAAGAACGATGAGAGACGAAAGGATGGCGAGCGGAATCGAGATCATCACCACCAACGTCGAACGCCATGACCCGAGAAAAAGCAGGATCATCAACGCGGTCAGCCCTGCCGCAATCGCGCCCTCCTTTAGCAGGCCTCCTATCGAATCTCTCACGAATACCGATTGATCAAACAGCTCCTTGATCTGCATGCCAGAAGGCGCCGCCGCTCGCGCTACCGCCAGAGCTTGCTTCACGCCATTGACCACGGCCAAGGTCGAGGCATTGCCGTTCTTGATGATGCTCAGCAAAACCGAGCGCCGGCCGTCCGTGCGGACGATGTTCTGCTGAACAGCATTGCCGTCATGCACTTGCCCGACGTCTTTAACAAAAATCGTAGCGCCGTCAGCGAACTTAATTGGAATATTATTGAGATCATCGATAGTGCTGGGAACCGCATTAGTGCGAACGGTGTATTGCGTGTCGCCGATCTTCGCTGTTCCGGAGGGTAGAGTAAGATTTTGGGCGTTTACGGCGTTGACGACGTCGGTCGGCGTCAGTCCCTTGGCCTGAAGTTTCAGGGGGTCGATATCGACCATGATCTGGCGGTATTTGCCGCCAGCCGGGGTGGGCAGCGTGACGCCGTGAATGGGCGCGAGCTGCTGCCTCAGGCGGTAAATGCCGAAGTCATAGAGCTTCTGCTCGTTGAGCGTCTCGGAGCTGAGCCCGATTTGGAGAACGGGAACGCTGGATGCGTTGTATTGGACGACAACCGGCGCTTGTATCCCCGGGGGCATCAAGACGCGGATAAAATTGGTCGACGATACGATCTGCGAGATCGCAAGATCGAGATTGACGTCAGGCTGGAAAAAGACTTTCTGAACCGAGATGCCGTTGAGCGTCTGCGCTTCGATATCCCGAATTCCGTTCACGCTCGTGGAGAGAGCGTACTGGCTGTAGGTCGTGACCCGCTGCTCCATTTCGGGCGTGCTGAGGCCGGTATATTGCCAGATGATGGTTACGACAGGGATGTCGATCTCGGGAAAGATGTCGGTAGGCATCGACAGCACGGCCGTCGCGCCAAGAAACACTACAAGAGCGGTGAGCACATAGAACGTGTGCGGCAGTCTCAAAGCGAAACGGACGATGCCCATGGATCGATCACCCGATATGAATCAAACATTTAAATGTCACTCACGGCGGGCCGCTTTCGTCCGCCCACGTCACTTTCGACGCAGCTTGTGAGCCGCGTAGGCTTGGTTGCGATTCCACCCCATTTTGGAAGCATCGACCGACGCGATTTCGATTGCGCGATCGTGGGTTGCGGTTGAGAATCCGCCCCGAGCGACCAGTCATGCCCTTATCGATCGGCTTCGCGCGACAGATTGATTTCTACTTTGGCTATGTCTCCGCCTTGCGGCTGAATGTTCACATATTGCCTGCGGCCGACCGCCCGCAATGAAATTGCGGCGGTAAAGCCGGGCCCAGTTACATCGCCCTCGAATGCGCCATTTGCGAGATTGCCGACGAGGTCCCCCGTCGCCTGCCGCGTGGTCTCCTCCCAATGGCCCTGGACCTGCTGACCCGTGGCGACAACATTGCTGCGGATGTCGATTCGATAGCTGTCGCTGGCGCATACCAGCGTTTGCGAAAGAGCGGCGCCTTCCTGCAAAGCGGAATAGGTTGCGCGGCAATTAATACGCTCAGAACTGCCGTTCACGCCGACTACTTGACCCGATCCTCGCCAGCTTCCGAGGAATTTTGCGAACGGATGGGCTGGTTCAGCCAGGCCGGTTTGGGGGAACATGAGAACGAACGCCGCGAACGCCGCCAACGGCAGGGCGCCCGCCGCGCGCGACGCGACCGAAGATGGGGGCGGGACGCCAATGTTTGTTCGCCGAAGGCGCTTGCGCCGCGGGTCGTCGGACATAGATGCGCCCATTTGCCGAGGGGAGTCCGGTAACTCTTCCATACAGGCCTCCTATAGCCCAGCGCCTTGATGGTTGACGCCGCCTGTCGCGACTTCCCTTATTAGGTTCAAAAGCTCAGGGGGCGCCCACATGGGCGTGCAAGCTTTGTCGCCGTCGATGAAGAAAACCAACCCGTCGCTGTTGCCGGCGATCTGCGCAAGCGCGGCCTTGTCGCCATAGGGCAACCCGGGCGCACTCTCCGAATCCATCGCGTAAACGCCCCGAAGAAACTGCCATTGGTCCGGCGTCAATTCGATCCATTTGCCGTTGCGCGCGACGACTTCATTGCGCGGCACGGAAATGTCGACGCAGCGGCTGGTCAAATTCTGATCAGCAGACGCAACCTGCGAGGGAGCTGACAGCGCGGCGAACACGACGAGACAAGCAGCTTTCAACATTGCGGCCTCCGATTGCGTACGCCTCTGATGGCGCCGTGCGCCATTGCCGCCGGGGCCCACCTCCTCGTCTCGATGCTCGCGGCGACAATCGATGAGGCGGGTTCCTCGTTGGTGGACAGCAAGCCGAGAGACATCACATTTCCTTGAGAAGAATAATTGGGCGCCGCTTGATGTTCGCGATAACACGTCCATGCATCATCGTGAACGATGTTCGGTATAAACCCATCTGCCGCCGCGAAGTCCCTGAGCGCGGCAACACGAGTGTCTGCGCGCTTATTTAGGCGCATATACACTCGTGTCAATGGATACCGATCGATGCTGCACGGCGACTCTGGTTTGCGAAGAACGCATGACTAAGATGTCTCTTTGTTGCCGTGGTCGTTCGCGCGCCGCTTAGCGGCCGCCCGCAACTCGCCGAAATGAACCATACCGAGCGGACCTGCAGCACACGTTTTTCTGAGGGGCTGATTGAGCTGTCACGCGGGACTTGAGTATTGACTTAGTGCACGAATATGCGCGTGGTATGGGCAAGCCTGTCGGGAATGGGGCCCAAAGGATGCGCATGGCCACCAAGCCGCTACCAAATCCTGCAGATTGCAACTGCCTTGCGGTGCGGCAGGCCGCACGCTACGTCACCCAGTTCTACGACCGGCATCTTGCGGCCGTGAAGTTGCGTACCACCCAATACGGCATTCTTGCGAGACTTAAGCGTCAAGGCCCGATGTCGATTAACGCGCTCGCTGCCGAACTGGTCATGGACCGTACGACGCTTGGCCGTAATATCCGCCCCCTTGAGCGCGACAGCCTGGTTGCGATCGAATCGGATCCTTCTGACGGGCGCAGTAGGATTTTGCAGCTGACCAGGACCGGCGACGCGCGTTTCCGGCGCGCTCAAAAACACTGGGCGGAAGCGCAAAGGCGTTTCGAGCGTGCGTACGGCGGTAAGCAGGCCTTACAATTGCGCGAGAATCTGCGCGCGCTCGTCGCGAGTGATCTTGGCCCGATTGACAATATGGCGGCCGAATAGGTCTCCGATGCCTCCGCCCAGATCCAGCTGGCATACGAATATAATAAGCTGCCGATCGCCGGCGTCGAACTCATGCAGCGGGTCAGTTCAAACTCGGCAAGCTTCCCATCAAAAACAAAATCGCGCCGTAGATTTGTAATGCAGTGCTCGCCGCGCGATCCACGTGAACCCCCAGAGGTCCTGCTTGGCTCGACTTCCAACGTTTGCACCACGACCGATGAGGGGCGCTCCGTTTCAGTAGTCTCGATTGCCGCCCGCTCAGAATTTTAAATCAGTGCGAACGCCCAGAATGACTTCATTGGCGACATGCTCATAGCCGCCGGGCTGGATGATATATTGGAAGTCAGGCCGCACGGTGAACCAGGGCCGGACCTGGTAGGCGTAGTAGACTTCCAGGGGATATTCGGCGTGCGGCACCGCGACGCCCGGGGTGGCGAGCAAAATCGCCTGCGCGGCGCGGCTGTTGTAGTCGGTGCGCCCGAAGGCGATCCCGACATTATCGTTGGGACGCCAATCGAAAGGCGCGGCATAGGACAGGCCGCCGGTGATCTGATTGTCCAGCACCGAGGTGGCGCGGTCGGTCTGGATGTAATTGAAGAAGAAGCTGAGGCCGTTGACGCTCTTCCAGCCCGAGTCGGGATCATAGACGGCGCTGCCGGTAAGCTGCTGCAACGCCTGGGCGTAGAAGCCGTAACGATCGGACCGGTGTTCGGCCGCCAGGCCGGTCACGGCGAACGGGCGCCCGTCAGTTCCGATGAGCACGTCGGGGCCGCCTGACGTATCATCATAGACGCCGACCTGGTAATGGCCTTGCAGGCCGTTCGGGCCAAGCTTCGGCGACCAGCCGATCTCGGCATGGCCCATGGCGCCGGTGGCGCCGTGGAACAGGCCCGGCGCGAAATTCAAATCGAGGTCGTGCGGATTGCTCTCATAAACGCCGGTCATGAAATTGAACTGGCCGACGTCGACGCGCGCCCAGCCCGCCCATTGCGAGATCGGCCAATTGTACCAAAAATTGCCGACGAGATTGCCGACCGGCGCGCCGCAGAACGTCAGATTCATGAAGTCGCAGGAAAAATTTCCGAAGTCGCCCTGCGGCAACCGTCCGAACTTCAAGGTCAAGAGATCATCGAACAGTTTTTGCCTGTACCAGAACTCGGTGAGGCGGGCGATATTGCCGCGGCCGAAGACTTCTTCCGATTGTTGCAGCAATCCTCCCGGCGGCGGCGCGCCCTCGCGGATGGTGATGGTGGTCTGGATGGTGCCGCCGATCAGGCCGAACAGCTTGCGTGTGTCGACGGTGGCGCCGATGTCGAACTCCCCCGATTCGGCCGATTTCGAAGGCGGTCCGCCATAGACATTGCCGGCGAATTCGCCCTTGAAGCCGCTGGAAATGTCGACGCCCTCATTGCTCAACTGAGTGCGCAAACCGCCCCAATCCCCGGTCAGCGTCGTCGGCGCCGCCTGGATTACCGGGGGCTCTTGCGCGCCGGCTACCGACGGTGGGGTGGCAGTGGTCACGGGTTGGCCGTGAGCAGTTAAAGGGAGCCAGCCAACAAGGAGGCCCAGGCCGCAGACCGCCGTTCTCAGCTTAATGACACGAAGGAGCGTTGCGTCGACCGACGTTGTGCCGATGCGGGCGCGTTGCCCGCTGGCGCCAGAAAGGACAGAGGCTACTAGAGACCAAAACTGTAGCATCGAAGACACCCTCCTTGCCGGTCTTGCGTGTGTCAGGGGCAAAGGCTTAGACGTCCGGCGTTCTGGGTCGAAGACGCCCCACTGGATTCTTCGATACCGGACATGCCAAGGCACGGCCGCCCCGGCATTTTGGCGCCGCTAAACTTGCCCGCGGAGATATTAGCGAGCAAGGTCGGCATGACGATCTCGGTCAGCTGACACGGCCGGCCTGTCCCGGAGTGTCACAATTCGGTGCAACACGAAGGGCCGCTCCGGGCGCAAACTCTAAGCGTTTCGACCGCTGCCCAAAAGTTGAAAATTCCACTCTTCAGGACAGCGACGACCAATGCGCCTAGCAGAGCGCTCCCGCGGTCCGGACAGCAACGCGAACCGCGGACCGAATGGGCGCTGAATAGGGGCGCATCGTCAGCACAAAAAAATCCCTGAGCACGTCGAACCTCAGCCAACACGAACCAACCGCTTTCAGAAGTTTCGGCCGGACAGCATCCCAACGAACGCCTCACGCGCCGCTTCGAGGCCGTCGACAATATCCTCGCGCCGCCGTGCGATCATTGCATAGGCTGAAATCTCCGCTGTCCACCGTGTTGGTCATCGACCAACCTCATGATTGACCATGGCTATATATGAGATATTCTCGTCCACCGCGTTCGAAGCCGGCATAAATTATCGAGAGAACTTGTGGATGACAAAGGATGTTGTCTCAATTTATCAGTGAGAGAATCTCATGCGTAACGCTCCTCCACCGCTCAACGCGCTTCGCGCTTTCGAGGCCGCCGCCCGGCATCTCAGCCTGACCAAGGCGGCGTTGGAGCTAAACGTCACGCCCGGAGCCCTGAGCCACCAAATTCGCGGACTCGAAGATCATCTAAGCCTCAAACTCTTCGACCGCGGCGTGCGGTCGATCGCTCTGACGGCGGCAGGCAAAGCGCTCCATCCCGGCTTGCAGACGGCATTCCTTCATATCCAGGACGCGCTGGCGAGCGTCAACGCGTTGGGCGACACGCGCGTGTTCGTGGTCAGTACAACACCCGGCTTTACTTCGAAATGGCTGGCGCCGCGACTCTACCGTTTTTCGATCGCCCATCCCGAAATCGACGTGCGTGTTTCCTCGACTATCAACAACGCCAATTTCACGACCGACGGCGTCGACGCTGCGATCCGTAACCTTCCGATCGATGCAGCGCACGATAAAGCCCTCGAGGTCGAAAAGCTGATCGATCAATCCGTCGTGCCGGTCTGCAGCCCGGCCCTCGTCGAAAAGCATGGGCCGTTCACTTCACCGGACATGCTCAAGGGCGTGCCGCTGATCCATGACGACAGTCTGTCCAGTCGCGCCGTCCTGCCGAATTGGGCCGACTGGTTTGCGGCGGCCGGCGTGACGGACGCCGACGTGAGTCGTGGCCTTCGTTTCAATAGCGCCGATCACGCGCTCGACGCGACGGTCTCAGGCGCTGGCGTGCTGCTCGCTAACGATGTGCTCGCCTACGACGATCTGCGCACGGGGCGTCTCGTCATGCCCTTCGACCTGATGCTGCCTTCGCGGCGCTGCTATTGTTTCGTTTGCGCGAAGAAGCGGCGAGAGTCCACGAACGTTCAGGCCTTCCGCAGGTGGCTCAAGGAAGAGGCGGCCGCCCTCGACTGGAGCAAAGCGCGCTAAAGTGGCTTCAGCGGCGGGGCTTCGCCTTCGGGCAGAAGGACCTGGGCGACATTCAGCACCATTGATACCAGGCAGTAAAAGCCAACCGCGCCCACCAGATCCATGACTCCCTGCTCGCCGAACCGATCCATCACGGCGCTGTACGGGGCATTCGACACCTGGCCGGAAGAGAGAAGATCGGTGACAAACTCATATATCGCGGTTTCGTCGCTACTCATGTCCGTCGGGCGGTGTCCGGTCGCGACCGC
>Ga0206821_10109_pt2 | contig 19717 bp, 15 predicted proteins | sample Alteio_BWOrgCont_85_FD_152860 | JGI IMG/M metagenome (GOLD analysis project Ga0206821, IMG submission 152860) | Enriched cells from forest soil in Barre Woods Harvard Forest LTER site, Petersham, Massachusetts, United States -... | ecosystem: Environmental > Terrestrial > Soil > Temperate forest >...
AGTCGCGTCGGTAAGCGAGTAGCCGCCAGGCTTGACCACGTAGCCTGTGTCTAGATCGCGATTGGGCAACGGGTGCAGCGGGTCGCGCGGGCCAAATGCCTGTTTGAGTATCTCGGCACCCTGCGGCGAATCGAGTCGAGCAGTCAGCGGAGTGAAGTTGCGCAGGGCGTAGCGAAGGCCTGCGGCAGATTGGTACACGCTGTGCATGTAGTCGATTTCAGTAGCACTGGTGGGCCCCTTCACATTGGCAAGCGAAAGCGGACCGACCTTGGGAAGAATAAAGAGCAAAGCTGCAATCATGCAGGTTTCAAAGCTGGGTCTGCCGGTGCGGTAAGAATCCCAGTTGCCGAGCATGGCGGCGGCAGCGGCTTCCTTGTCAATTTCAATTGCCTCGGGCGTGTCCGGTTCGGGGGGTTCGTGTTTGCGGCGTCGCAGCGTGATGGCGTAAGCGATATGAGGAATAAAATTGCGCACCGCGAATCGGTATTCCCAAACCTTGAAGCGATGGGCCCGGTGATCGGCAAAGTCGGGCAGGCCGTAGGTCTGGTAGAACGCAAGCCCAAGCTGGTGAACGGGAACATTGAGTCCGATGTGGCGCAGGTAGCTCAGCGGAGCGAGGCGTCGATACGAAATTTGATAAATGTCAAAGGCAAACTCGGTCTGCACGTGCTGGCGCCGGCCCTGAGCGTAGTTCACAACAGGCCCATAACGGGCCTCGAGCTCGGGGAACTCAACGGGGACAGCACGATTGATGGCTTCAGAGTGGCCGTATGAGTCGCCGATGTAATGGGAGAGCGCGCCAACTGCGAAGGCGAGCTCGTTGGCGTCCTTGGCGTTGCGAAAGAGGTTGAGGACGAAGTCGCCGCTGCGGACATAGTGGGTGATGTCAGAAAAAGTGCGATCGCCAAACGGGTAGTAGCCAATGTCTTGAATCACGCAGCCGCCGTAGGCATAGGAGCGAGCCTCATCAAGCTGGGCGGGCGTTAGGCCGGGATAGCGGCTAAGCAGCAGGGGAACGATCGAATCGCTCCATGTAAGGTCAATAAGCTGCTCGTGGGTAAGCACGGAGTAAGCGCGGCAGGGCTGCGCGAGCAGGAAAAGTACGGCGAGAGTGAGAGGAATCAGGGTTCTGGCTAAAAGCTTCATTTCGATCCGGCAGCAGTCCTGGTAGCCGAGTTTTGACAGGGCGCGGCTTTAGCCGTGCCAATCATCGCTACACCGAAGGCGAGGGCTTTAGCCCCTGAGGGATGCAGTTCGCAACTCATTTCTTTCACTCCTCGTCGAGAGGTCCCGGCAAACTCCGCGCGAGACCGAAAGTCCTCGGGAGCCATCGATGACTTCGTCTCTATCGTTGGATGCGGGAAGAGGCAATCCTGGTTTTGAGCCGATCAGGCGTCTTCAGGCTCATTGGCCTGTATGCGGCCAAAATACTCCGCCACCTGCCGCCAGTTGTCCACGCGCACAAATCCCTCAGCGGCCAGATTATGAGGAGCGGTATAGAGCAAACCCTGCCCATCAAATCGCAGCAGGTTGCGCGGCTGGTCATCAATAAGGTAATCGGCGCGCAAAATTGACTTGTTGCCGCAGAAAACATAGTGCGTCGGCGGAATGAACGGAAAGTGCCGCTGCAGCCAGCGATATTTTGGGCCGAAGGAGTTGGGCACAGCCATGGCCTGCGTAGCGATAAAAATCTCGAATACTGTGGAGAGATTCTTCAGCACGCTCTGCGAGTCGGGAATCACGTCCAGAACCTCAAAGAAATCCTCAGCGTCAAGAAACGCGCGAAGCTGCTGTTGCCGATCGACGGGCGCAATCTCCCACAGCCCCTTGCCGGCCAGGTCGTCGACAGTCACGTCATCGTCAAACTCCTGGTTGTAGCGACGAAGGTGCTCGCCGAGCGTATCGGCCATCACCTCGTCCATGTCAACGCAGATGCGGCGCAAAGGGGGAACCTCGAAAAAACAGTTGTCAGTGATCAGTTGTCAGTGGTCAGCAAAAACCAACGTGAACTGCTCAAAGAAAGGGTAGCAGGGTGGGAGAAGGCTGAGTAAATTCGATCAAAGAAACGATCTGCGTAAGGATCCGTTTTAGGGTTTCTTCAGTTGCTCAGTCGCCTTGCGAAGCGCTTCCTCGCGCGCTGGCCCGTCGTCTTTAGCAGCTTGGAAAACACTCTTGCCTTTCTTGTTGCGGATGGTCAGATCGGCACCGTGAGCAATGAAAAATGGAATGGCAGCGTCACTGACATTGGTAAAAATTGGGGTTTCGCCGTCATTGTTACGCGCATTAATGTTGGCACCAAGCTTGAGGAGTTCCTGAATCACTCCCATCCGATAGTTGGAGTGGAGTGGCGTGTTGCCATCGAAATCTTTGGCGTTCAGGTTAGCTCCTGCTTCTGCAAGCAGACGGACGCATTCTGCAAGATCGGCATCGTCAATTTCGGAATTGCGCTCACCAACGAGAGAGACTGCTGTTTGCTGCCGGAACCCTCGGACCTCAAGGTTTGGATGATACCTGAGAATCTCTCGCACCACGTCCGGATGGCCCGATGATGCCGCATCAATAAGAATGCTGCCGGGCCCGTTCATCTTATATGCATCCCGATTTGGATTCTGGCGCTCATCTGGAGTGCGCAGATCGGCGTTTGGATTGGAGCCATAGGCAATCAGCAGCCGAATCGATTCGAGGTTGCCCAATCGCGCGGCCGCAGACAGCGCTTCGTCCTTGTCCTCCCCATCGCCTTTGCTCACTCCCTTTTTGATCATTACTTCAAGAAGCGGAGGAGAATCGCTCGCGGCTGTCAAAATTCCAGTCTTCGAGCCGACGTCCAGACCGTTGAACTCAGGCTTAACGGGTTCGGGTTGCCTTTCAAGTGGAACTCCTGCTTCGAGGAGTTGGCGAGCGGTGGTTACCTGCTTTCGCTCGGAGGCGCGCTTGAGCATAAGTTGGGCATCGGAGGAATGGAAGTTGAATCCCTCCGCCTTAAGTGCGGCAACCAGGCCATCAGTACCATCGATCCAACGACTCGTATGCGCAATCTCGTCTACAGCATCTTCAAGGTCGACAATTACGGCGGGCATGCCTACCCATCGGCCGACATAATCGATAACAGATTTCTTGTGACCGTCGATGTCGATCGAAAGTCCAAAGGTGGCACAGTCAGTGACTCCTGCGTGGTACTCGTCCTGCATTGAGTAGAAGTCTGACTCGACGAATTTCTTCGCCAGTTCACGAAGAGCGGTGGGCTCGATTTGGTCGGTGTGGTTCCCAGTGGCGACGACGTAGAGTCGGCCGTCGAATACAACACGATGTGTACTGATTGAGACCCGATACGAAGGGCACGTCCCGAAGCAACCCGACCGCGAAAGGGTGATTGTGACAGTCGAGTCGGGCCGAACCTCCGGCGCAGGCAGATGAATTACGGGCAAGCGTTCCGGCGGAACGAGATCGAGATACTCATTAACTTCCGCCGTTTCCGCCTTGCCATTCTCCTCAAAGGGAATAAACTTCCACCGAAGCACTTCCGGCCGAAGCGCCGGCCAATACTTGAGAATCTTGTCCTCTCCTTCAGCAGTCGCGTCAACAACGTCTCCGGCGGGCGAGACCGTCAGCGTTAAATGCAATTGGTTGAATCCCTGTTCAACGCCCGCGTGGGAGACCGTCCCGCGATGCGGCTTGATCTCGTGCGTCAGGGCAGTTTCGTAGTCGAACGACGGCAGCGTAGGTTTTTGCTGAGCGAGGAGGGGCAGGTTGGCCAGCGAGACCACACTCAGAACAAGAATGCCGACTCGAATCATAACCGTTCTTGCAGCCCCGCTACGCCCCAGCCTGCCCCGGTCTGCGTACCGCGCGGCCGGTTCCGGGAGCCACTTCCGGCTGCGGAGCCTTCGCCGCCGGCGCCAATGCCGGGTCCCAGTAAATAATGCGGCTGCAACTGTCGCAGGTCAGCAGCTCACCCTCGCGAAGCTGGTTCCACGTCTGCGGCCTGATGCCCATGCTGCAACCCGTGCACTGCTGGTTCTCTACCCGCGCAACGCCCGTCCCGCGCGACGCCGCGATGCGGTCAAAACGGGCCAGCCAGTCGGCATCGATCAGCGGACGAATGGCTTCGCGCTCGGTGTTCAATGCCGCGAATTGCGCCGCAATTTCCTGTTGGCGCGCAGCCACCCGTGCGCGAGTTTTATCCAGCGCCTCTGACAGCAACTCAACCTGCGCGCGTGCCTTCGCCAGCGTCACTTCAAGCGCTTCTGACCGCTCCATGCTGGCCAGCTCATCCGTCTCAAGCCGCTCAATCTCGGTCGCGGCAAAGCTTACCTCGTGCTCAATAGCCTCGGCCTGCGCGGGGGTCTTCACCACGTCAAGCTGGGCGCGAAAGCGCGCTGCCTTTTGCCGGTGCCCGTCGATCTCCCGCTCCAGCCGCGTGCGCAGCGTCTCCTCGCGATTCAGCGCGCACGACGCATCCGCCGACTGCCGCTCAACCGCGGCCAGCGCCGTTTGAGCCTGCTTTACTTCGGCGGGCAGTGCGTTGGCTTCCTTGGTCGTGCGGGCGCGTTCCAGTTCCACGGCCTGCAGTTTGGCGAGGTTTTCAATAAGCGCTTGCATCAGTGTTCAAAAGTCTACGCCATCGCGCCGCTTTTCAGAAAATCAGCCCCTGCCCCGCCGCCCAGGCTTTCCGCGCCCGCATTCTGCATCCAACCAAGGTTGATGGCTTCTTACGATTCACGCCACCGGCTGCGGCACACTTCAGGGCTGCCAGCTTTTGAGACTGCGACAATAGCCAATATGCGGGATTTGCGCGAATGACCGAGCGACCATCGTTTTTAAGGCGTCACCGGGTACTAGCATGGGTGTGCGGTATTGCGCTCGTTTTGCTGGTTGTGGCGGCAGTTGCCATTTCCATCCTGCTGCGCAATGCCGAGCCCATCATGCGCGCGCAAATTGTGGCGGCGCTTGAGCGGCAATTCCACTCCCGCGTTGAGCTCGACAGCTTTCAAATGTCCCTCACCGGGGGGCTGCGCGCCGAGGGTCAGGGCCTGCGCATCTGGCCGCCGTCGCAGGTGCAGGGCGTGGCAGTGCCCACCTCTCTGGCCGGCCAACCCCTCATTTCCATTGACGATTTCCGCTTTCGCGCCCCCCTGCACTATTCGCCCAAACAGCCTCTCCGCATTGCAACTGTGGAGTTGCACGGCCTGGTCATCGATGTGCCGCCACAATCGCACTTCATGCACGCTGCCGGCGGCAATCCTCAAGGCGGGGCCGGTCCCGACGCGGTAAAAAAGGCGCTTCTGCACTTCGAACTCGATAGCGTCAATTGCACTGACACCGTTCTCCGCCTCGAAACCAACAAGCCCGGCAAGCTGCCACTGGTTTTTAGAATCGCGAGCCTTAAGCTCACCGGCATTCAACCGGCGGGAACCATGCACTTCAATGCCGCCCTTGAGAATGCAATCCCCAAAGGTGTGGTCCAGACCGCCGGCCAGTTCGGCCCATGGAGCGTCGAAGACCCCGGCCAAAGCCAGATCGAAGGCCAGTACACTTTCGACAATGCCAACCTCGGCGACTTCAGAGACATCTCCGGAACGCTCCACTCCACCGGCAACTACACCGGCACGCTGCGGCAACTTGCGGTAGCAGGCACAGCCGACGTGCCCAACTTTGCGCTCACTCACATTGGCACTGCCATGCCGCTGCACACTGATTTCAACGCGAATGTTGATGCCACCAACGGCGACACTTTTCTGCAATCCGTAAATGCCGTCCTGGGCGAGTCACACTTTACCGTCGAGGGCAAAGTGGTGCGCGTGCCCGTGAGCGATGCCGAGGTGGCGGCGAGCCAGGATCTCAATACAAATCCGCGCGCCGAGCCACCAAGCAAGGGCCACGAGATCTCGCTCAAAGTGAATGTGCCGCAGGGCCGCATGCAGGACTTTATCCGCCTGGTCACCAAATCGGGTGCGCCAATGCTCACCGGGGTGCTGAGCCTCAAGACCACGCTCGACATTCTCCCCGGCAAGGAGCACGTGTACCAGCGCCTCAAGCTGAAGGGCACTTTCCTGTTGAACAGCGCGCAATTCGCCAGCGCCAAGATTCAGGATCGCGTCAATGAACTGAGCCTTCGCGGACAGGGCATCACAAAAGCCAAAGATAAAGACGGCGCTGCGCCCGCACAATCAACCATGCAGAGCAGCTTCACCATGGCTGGCGGCGTGGTTACTTTGCCCGACCTGGTTTACCACGTGCCGGGCGCCGACATCGCATTGAATGGCACCTATGCAGTCGACGGCGGCGCAATCGACTTCAGCGGCAAGGCAAAGATGCAGGCCACTGTGTCAAAAATGCTGGGCGGATGGAAAGGCGCGCTGGCCACGCCCTTCGATGGCCTGTTCAAGAAAGACGGAGCGGGCACTGAAGTCGGCGTGCACATCGACGGCACCCGCGACGATCCACACTTCGGCCTCGACCTTCACGGATTGAAGCACACCGTACCCGAGCGGCCCGGCGAAAACACCCCAGACACCAGCCCCGCCAAGCCCACGGGCGCTGTAATAGGCCTTGGCGCAAACACAAAATAAAGTTGCCCCATCCATCGAGCGATTTTTGCTCGATGGGTGGGAAAGCACAAAGCTTCAAACGCGATTCCCCTTCACTGATGTTGTCCCCGTCACCCTTCCCGCGCCCATCAACACCAGCGATCGCTGCGCAAAGGGCGAGTACACCAGCAGCGTTGTGCAAGCCAGGGCCAGTCCAAAATTGATGTGGTGCAAAAGCAGAAACGGCGACAGAGCCCACAGCTCGTCGAATGCCAGCACAAACGGCCACACCCTCAGCAGCTTTTGCCGCACCCCCGGCGGATGAAAAAGCACCGCGCACAGCAGAAAAGCGCGCACCGGAATCAGTATCGCCGCGGTCACAATCAGCGCACCGTAAACGGCCGTCGCATGCGGCAATGGCGAGAGCAGATCTTCAATCTCGGCAAGGTTGGCAAGCGCACCCACATAAAAACCGAGATACATGAGCTGAAAAAGAATGTAGAGCGTCTGCACCACCGCATAAGGCGATTTAGGCAGGTCCTCTTCAGAGGCCAGAATTGCAAATCCCGATTTATCGTTCGATTCTGCGCAGCCCGCGCCAGCCGCAGCCGGATCGCCCAGCCTCGCAGTTTCTGTCGCCTCAAGCGGCGCAATCTCCATAGTCGTCCCGGTCGTCGCCCCCGTCCGGCCCGGCGCCACCAAAATCTCGCTGCCCGCAATGAGCTCAACCGGTGCGATAAAACGATAGCCGCGCCGGGCGAGCGTCTCAATAAATCGCGGGCTGCCGGCCATATCCCCCAGCGCTTCGCGAATCCTGTTCACTGCGGAGTTCACGCCGTGGTCGTAGTCCACAAAAGTGCCCTCGGGCCACAGCTCACGCGAAATCTCTTCGCGCGTCACCAGTGCCCCGGGCCGCTCAAGCAACATCAGCAGCACCTGGAACGGCTGCGCATTCAACCGCAACCGCACTCCCTGCCGGCGCAGCTCGCCAGTTTCCGCGTCCGCCTCGAAAACCCCAAAGCGATAGCGCCGTGCTTGCTTCACCTCTGAAATGGAATCGGGATCTGTCATTGGCTCGCGTCCAGTTTATCTCCTCACACGGTTTTACCTTTTGGAGGAGTTTCTTGAGGCCCTTTGAATACAATGCCTTGCACCGTGAGAAACATTCGAGATCAATTGACGCGCCCATGCATTGCGCTCCAACGTCTCAAGGGGCACAGTGACCATCATGGATCGCGAGAAGAAAGCAAGTGTGAGTGTGAGTGTGATGACACGCCGCCGCCCCGGAGTGTCGCCCAGCGCCCTTGCCACCATTCTGACCGCACCCTTTCTGGCTTCGCTACTATTAACCGCCCCGCCGCCCGCCGCAGCCGACCCCTCACCCGCAGCCGTTACCGCATTCAACGCCTACATCACCAAGCTCGAATCCCGGCTCGCCCGCCAGCACATCTCGGCAGGCGGCTTCCTCGCTCCATTCGACGCAACACGCGTACGCCGCGGCGAAGTGGTCATCGAGCAACTCACTCCCGAAGGCGAGGCCAGCTTTCCCGGCGCAATGCTCCACCACTGGCGCGGCACCGCATTTGTTCCCGCCGCCAAAGCCATCGACCTCGAGCAACTGCTTCGCAACTACGGCCGTTATCCGCAGATCTACGCGCCGCAAGTAATAACCGCCAAAGTGTTATCCCACGATGGCGATCGCTATCAGACCACCCTTCGCGTAAGCCAGAAGCACGTAATCACCATCGTGCTCGATACAAACTACGACATCCGGTTTTTTCCCGCCTGCTCATCGAACGCAAACCCAGGCGCGCGCGGTTACAACATCTCGCATTCCACACGCATCGTCGAAATCGCAGACCCCGGCACCGCGACCGAGCACACACTCGACTCAGATCATGAGCACGGTTTTCTGTGGCGTCTCAACACGTATTGGAGCTGGCAGGAGCGCGATGGCGGCCTCTACATGCAAATCGAGACGATCACCCTCACACGTTCCGTTCCAGCCGGTCTTGGCTGGGCCGTCGGGCCATTCGTTCAAAGCATTCCGCGCGAGAGCATCGAGTTCACGCTGCGCGCCACCGCCAACGCGCTGCGGCAACGACCGATTTCAGAAGGGACCAAACCATGAGCACCACAGCACCCGTTTCCGCCAAATCCAGCTTCCATTCCGCCACCCGCATCAACCGCTCACTAACCGCATCGCTTGAAAAGCGCGCGCTCGAATGGTTAGCCGCTCGCGCTCCGCACTGGGTCACCAGCGACCAACTCACGCTGCTGGGCTTTGCCGCCCAAATTGCCTGCGGCGCATGTTTCGCCCTGGCCGGCTACGATCGGCGAGTTCTGCCCGGCGTCATCATCTGCCTGGCCCTCAACTGGCTCGGCGACTCGCTCGATGGAACACTGGCCCGCGTGCGCCACATCGAGCGGCGCGCTACGGCTTCTACGTCGATCACATGGCCGATGTCTTCGGGTCCATCGCCCTCATGCTCGGCCTCGCCTGCTCCGGCCTCGTTCATCCCATCGTCGCTATCGCCATGCTGCTCGCATTTCTAGTGCTCGCCGCGGAAAGCTACCTCGCCACCTACACGCTCTCGCGCTTCCAGCTTTCGCAGGGCCTCTTCGGCCCAACCGAGATTCGCATCGTGCTGGCCATCGGCACGCTCCAGCTAATCCGCAGCCCATGGTCCACAATATTCGGTCACAGGTTTCTTCTTTTCGATATCGGCGGATCAATCGCCACAACCATCATGTTCGCCATGGCGGTGACGGTGACCGTCCGCCACACCGCCCAGCTTTATCGCGAGGAGCCGCTACCGTGAAGCTCCCCACTCGATGGGCGAACGCGCTTGTCCGCTGGGCCAGGTTCAACCTGGTGGGCGTAATCGGCATGGCAGTCCAGCTAGCGCTGCTCGCCGTCTTCAACCGCATCGCGCCCGGCCACTATCTCATAGCCACCATGGCGGCAATCGAACTCACGCTGCTGCACAACTTTGCCTGGCACATGCGCTACACATGGCGCGACCGCCGCGACAATTCCGCGCTCGCCGTCCGGCTTCTTCGTTTCCATTTATCTAACGGACTGGTCTCGTTCATCGGTAACTTTCTGCTGATGCGAGTGCTGGTTGCGCACGCGCATTTACCCGTACTGGCCGCCAACAGCATCGCAATCGCAACCTGCTCAATCGTGAACTTCGCTTTGTCTGATCTCTGGGCCTTTGCCCGCGCTCGACCCGAGTGGGCCTGACCAGCTTTCCGGCACCCGCATGCAGCACCGCCGGCGGGCACAATTAGCCCACCCCCCAATGTGATAGCTTGCTTGAGTTGGATTGTTTTCTTCAGTCCAACCGGGCAACCGGGGGCACCATGCGGAATTTCAATCGGCTCGGAATCTTCTTTACGGCATTTACAGCGGCCATTCTTCTAGGCCAGGCATCGCTCGCGGCACAGGGGCAAACCGCCCCCGCAAAGCCACCAGCCGCAATCCACACCGCCAGCCAGCAAGACGAAATGGACTGGTGGAAGAACGCCGTAATCTACGAAATTTATCCGCGCAGTTTCCAAGATTCGAACGGCGACGGCATGGGCGACCTCAACGGAATCACCAGTCGCCTCGACTACCTGAAAGATCTCGGCGTTGACGCCATCTGGCTCACCCCCGTCTACCCTTCGCCGCAAATCGACTTCGGATACGACATCTCCGACTATCGCGCAATCGATCCCCAGTACGGCACCATGGCCGACTTCGATCGCCTGGTGGCCGAGGCGGAAAAACGCCATATCCGCATCATCATGGATATGGTGATGAACCACACTTCTGACAAGCACAGGTGGTTCATTGAGTCGCGCTCCTCCCGCACCAATCCCTACCGCGACTGGTATGTATGGCACGACGGCAAAGGCCAAACCGCAACCAGCCCCGGCACGCCGCCCAACAACTGGCAATCCTACTTCGGCCACTCCGCCTGGCAGTGGGACCCCAAGACCCGCCAGTACTACTACCACAAGTTCTATATCCAGCAGCCCGACCTCAACTGGCGCAATCCCAAGGTCCACGAGGCATTCAAAGACATCATCGCCTTCTGGCTCCAGCGCGGCGTGGGCGGCTTCAGGTTTGACGCCATCACCTCGCTCTATGAGGACCCCGAAATGCGCGACGAAGGAGTCGTGAAAGATGCCGCCGGCAACCCTGAAATCAATGCCTACGGCGACCCGCAGCTTGACGACTCACGCACCAACAATCAGCCCGGGGAGCACGAGGCGGTGGCCGAAATGCGCGCGGAGTCTGACAAGTTCGACAGCAAATCGTTTCCCGGCACCCGCTTATTGATCGGCGAAACTTATCTGCCCAATATTGCGGAGCTGGCCAAAATGTACGGCACCGCGCAGAAGCCCGAGTTTCAGCTTCCAATGGATACCCAGGTGGCCATCATCAACAAGCTTGACGTGCCCACCTTCCGCTCCAAACTCACCGACGTTGAGACTGGCATCAACGACCACATTCCGCTGCTGCTTTTCGATAATCACGACAATCCACGCATCGACATGCGCTACGGTGACGGCATTCACAACGCGCAGATTGAACGCGTCGTCGCCACCGTGCTGTTTGCCTCGCGCGGCGCATCGCTCATGTATTACGGCGACGAAATCGGCATGGTAACTACGCCGCCCACACGCAAAGAAGATGTAAAAGACCCCATCGGCATCACCGGCTGGCCCAAGGAGAAGGGCCGCGACGGCGAGCGCACCCCCATGCAGTGGAACAACGAGCCGCAAGCCGGATTCACCACCGCCAACCCATGGCTGCCAGTGCCGCCCAGCGCTGCTGAAATCAACGTTGAAGTCGAACGCACCGATCCCGATTCGCTCTTCAACTGGTACCGCACCCTCATTCGCCTCAAGAAAACTGTGCCCGCCTTTGAGCACGGCGCCAACATCATGCTCGACACTGAGAATACGAGCGTGCTGAGCTGGTTGCGCCAAGCTCCCGGCATGCCGCAGGTGGTGGTGAGCGTCAACTTTACCGCCCAGCCGCAAATTGTGAATCTGCAGGCAGGCGGTTCGGGCCTCGCGGCAGGCAAACTGCAAACACTTCTCAAGTCGCCCGGCGGCGTCGATCCCAAATCACTCGACCAGATCGTGCTCGCTCCGTTCGGCATTTACATTGGTGAATTGCAGTAAATTCAGGGCAAAAGGGGCCCAGCCTGGCGCGCCCCTCGCTCGTGTCATCGCAACTGCCCACCGCGGTCCACCGTCTAATCTAATAAGGTATTCATATAGAATTCCGTCCTCACGCCGGTCAAAGAGGCCCAGACTGCGTTTCTCTCAATCCAACCTGTCTCGCGCGCCGCGCGCCTCCCGCAGTTTGCCTATAATGCGAATCCGCACTTCTATTGCGTTGCTGGTTCTAGCCGTCGCTGCGCTCGTGCACGCCCAGTCCATCGCAAATCTGCCCAGCGCAAATCCGCCCATCGCAAATCAGTCCAGCGCAAGCCTGCCCTCCGCACCCGCGCCTGAAGCAACCACCACCGGCTCACTGCGCGGAGTTGTCGTAAGCAAAGATGGCGAGGTCTACGAGGGAGTGCGCGTCACCCTTACCAGCGGCTCGGCCACGCAATCCAGCCAAACCAACACCGCAGGCGAATTCCTTTTTGAACAAGTTGCTCCCGGCGCATACACCCTCACCTTCAACTCGCAGGGATTCAATTCGCAAACCATCTCCGGTGAACTGCAGCCCGGCCAGGCTCTCACCGTGCCCAATATCGTTCTCGGCCTCAAAGAATCGGTAAGCGAAGTTCGCGTTTCGGCAGAAACGCAAATCGAAATCGCCGAGCAGCAGATCCATGTAGAGGAGCAGCAGCGCGTCCTCGGCGTGCTGCCCAATTACTACGTCAGCTACGATCCCCATCCGGTGCCGCTCACCAGCAAACAGAAGTTCAAGCTCGCCTGGCGCTCCAATGTCGATCCATTCAACTGGCTCATGAATGCCGGCTTCGCTGGCTACCAGCAAGCGTCAAACTCGTTCAAGGGATACGGCCAGGGCATGCAGGGCTACGGCAAGCGCATGGGCGCGGATACCGCCGACAGCTTCTTCAGCGACATGATCGGCGGCGCGCTGTTTCCCTCGCTTTTCCATCAGGATCCCCGCTATTTCTACAAGGGCACCGGAACCGTCAAGTCACGCATCGGCTACGCGCTTGCCAACTCGGTAATCTGCAAGGGCGACAACATGCGCTGGCAATTCAATTACTCCGGCATCATCGGCGGTCTGGCCGCAGGCGGCATTTCAAATCTCTACTACCCCGATAACGAACGCAGCGACGCGGTGGTGACATTTGAAGGCGCAGGCATCGGCCTGGCAGGCACCGCCGTGCAAAACCTCTTCCAGGAATTCCTAATCAAAAAGCTGACGCCCCACGCAGGCAAAAACAAAACGCCATAGGGTATTGTCTCAAAAGTTCGCACAAGAAATGAATTGTCATCCTGAGCGAAGTCCGCCGCAGCGGACGGAGCCGAAGGACCTGCGGTTGCTTTTCGTTGGCCGTCACTTACGCCACATAAGCGTCGAGTCGGCCTGAGGAAAGACCGATTGCAGTAAGATTGGCTTTGGGAGAACTCCAGCTAACAAGCCACGCAAATCCGACGAGAAAGCCCCCGCTTCAGCCCAACGGGCGAACATTCGCGCACCTCTGACAAAGAAACCAGTCAAATCAGATCTCAGAGCCTATCTACTGAGCGGGCCGAAAGTGGATGAGTTTGAAATTGAGCCAGACGTCGATTCGGGCCGCGAGATCGAGCTATAAACTCTTCACGCGCCTATCTTGAAAGCAATAGCGATTCGTCTTCGCCATCGAAGTAGGCAAGTTTCCCCGGAACGCAGCAGAGGATGGATCCGCTGCCATTGCCAACTACCGCCTCAAGAGCAGCATCCAGCTCCATCTCTTTTCCATCAATCCCCTTCATTTGCGAGATAACCCAGCAATTGTCATTCGCCCCCTTAGACCGCAACAACCGAGAAATGTTTCCGATCCCGGAAATGTGCCGGCCCCACAGACCGACCCCAGGATCGGGCTTCCACAGCACAGCGGTCGCGTATCTTTCGTCGAACCATAGAAAATGCCCGAGCTCGTCTGGGAATTTTTTGCGCCTCTTGGGATTCTCAAGTAGGTAAAGGAACCGCTCTTGCCTTCCGCGCAACACAAATGCCTTAATCGTGGCTGCTTCGTACTCCGCCCTCACGGTTGAGATTTCCATTGCACGAACATCGTACGCCATTCCGGGATGGGACTAGCACTTCCGCCCCCGCCTTGCCCACCCCCAACCCAGCATGTTTGACTTGTCACCGTAGGCAGGTGCGCAATCATGCAATACGTACTAGCTCTAGACCAGGGAACCACCAGCTCCCGCGCCATCCTCTTCGATCACAACGGCTCCATCGCCGCCGTCGCCCAGAAAGAATTTCAGCAGTTCTATCCGCAAATCGGCTGGGTCGAGCACGACCCCATTGAGATTCTCACCAGCCAGATGGGCTGCGCCGTTGAAGTGCTGGTAAAAGCGAACGCCGAAGCGCACGACCTGGCCGCCATCGGCATCACCAATCAGCGCGAGACAGTGATCGTGTGGGACCGCGCAACCGGCAAGCCCATCCACCCCGCAATCGTGTGGCAAGACCGCCGCACCGCCGCATTCTGCAAAGAACTTGAAGAGCGCGGCCTCGCCGACACTATTGGCAACAAAACCGGCCTCGTCATCGATCCCTATTTTTCCGCCACCAAAATCCGTTGGATACTCGACAATGTCCCCGGCGCGCGCACCCAGGCCGAGCGCGGCGATCTCGCCTTCGGCACCGTCGACAGTTGGCTCATCTGGCACCTCACCAGCGGCCACAAGCACGTGACCGATGTCACCAACGCCTCGCGCACACTGCTCTACAACATCGTCAAAGGCGAGTGGGACCCCGAACTCCTCGAGATCTTCGGCGTGCCCGAAGCAATCCTGCCACAAGTAGTGTGGTCAAGCCAGCAAGTGGGCCAGGTAACCACATCGCTGGGCCTTGCCGGCGCAACCATTGCGGGCATCGCCGGCGACCAGCAGGCCGCGCTCTTCGGCCAGTTGTGCTGGCAGGCAGGCGAAGCAAAAAACACCTACGGCACCGGCTGCTTTCTGCTGCAGAACATCGGCTCTCAATTCATGCGCTCGCGTCACAAACTCATCACCACGCTCGCCGCCAGCGCCCAGTCGCGCCTTGAGTACGCGCTCGAAGGCAGCATCTTTATCGGCGGAGCAGTCGTGCAATGGCTGCGCGACAACCTCAAACTCATAGGCGCTTCAAGCGACGTTGAAGCCCTGGCCAAAACTGCCGGCGATTCCGGCGGCGTGGTCTTCGTTCCCGCATTCGTAGGCCTGGGCGCGCCGCATTGGGACCCCCACGCCAGCGGCATGCTTATCGGTCTCGGCCGCGGCACCACTCCCGGCCACATCGCGCGCGCCGCGCTTGAGGCCATCGCATTCCAGGTGGCCGACGTTCTTGACGCGGTGCAGGGCGAAACCACAACTCCGCTCGGCGCGCTGCGCGTGGATGGCGGCGCTGCCGTCAACGACATGCTCATGCAGTTCCAGGCCGACATTCTCGGCGTGCCCGTCGTTCGCCCGCTGGTGACAGAAACAACCGCACTGGGCGCTGCGTATCTCGCCGGACTGGCAACCGGTTTCTGGGCCGGCCCCGGCGATCTTAAAGCGAAACGCGAAGGCGACGTCCGCTTTGAACCGCAGATGAGCGCAACCGAACGCGCCGAGCGCCGCGCCCGCTGGCAAAAGGCAGTCGACCGCGCCAAACACTGGAACGGGTAAAAGGCAGGGAGCAAAGGAAAGAGAGAGGCCAGGAGCGAGGATCATCGTCCACCGTTCACTGATTATCGCGATTAGAAAAACCAGCGCCGTTCATGTCACTCTGTACATCTCATTAATTGCCGGCGTCCCTGGCCGGCGAACGTGACTCGGAGGTCAAGACACCATGGCGGCATGCACACATATCGCTGAATTCGACAAAAATGCCAAGGCTCACACCAAAGGTTGTGAGGAGTGCCTCAAGATCGGCGACTCGTGGCTGCACCTGCGCCGTTGCCTCACCTGCGGCAAAGTGGGCTGTTGCGACTCGTCAAAAAATCGCCACGCCCGCGCCCACTTCCACGAGGCGCATCATCCACTCATTCAAAGCGCCGAGCGCGGCGAAGACTGGCGCTGGTGCTACATCGACGACGCGTATCTATAGACCTTGCCGTTCGGAAAATATTCCATCAGATCGCCAGGCCGGATGGCGAAGGACAGCGGCGCAGGTTTACGCCAGCTCCACCTCAATCAACTTCTTCTCCGCATCGAGCTTCACGATTTTGAAGCTGCGCAACTGGCCCTCGGCCAGCGGTTCAGGTGCGACTTCTTGCGCGGGAGCGTTGCCCTTCCACCGCGCCTTCAGCATCGACGAAAGCTGTGAGAGATCGGCCTTGCCCGCCGCGGGTGCTTCCGCCGCCGGCGCAGCAGCCTTCGCCGCCGAAGCCTTGCCCACCCGGCCAACCGCGCGAATACCATCTCCCAGGTCCACCTGCAACTTCAATCCCGCAACCTCAACCACGCGGCCTGACACCGTATCGCCCGCCTTATGCTCGGCAATATATTCGTCAATGCTCGTCGGGATCAGCTGCTTCATCGACAGCTTCATCTGCCGTTTTTCAGTGTCAATCGCCAGCACCAGCACCTCAACCTTCTGCCCCGTGTGCAACGCCTCGCTGGGATGGTTCAGCCGCCGGTCGGCCACAATCTCGCTGATGTGAACCAGCCCTTCAACGCCCTCTGCGATCTGTACAAACGCGCCAAACGCCATCATCTTGGTCACTGTGCCCGCAACCTGCGAACCCGCCGGAAAACGCCTCTGCGCCTCAACCCAGGGATCGGCAAGCGTCTGCTTCAACCCCAGCGCGATGCGCTTTTCCTCGGGCTTCACCGACAGAATTACCGTATCCACGCGATCGCCGGTCTTGAGCAAATCCGATGGATGCCGCACCTTCTTGGCCCACGACATTTCTGAAATGTGAACCAGCCCCTCAAGCCCCGGCTCAATCTCCACAAACGCGCCAAAATCCATCAGTCGCGTCACCGTGCCTGAAACCCGCGCCCCATCCGGGAAGCGCTCCACCGCCGTCTCCCAGGGCTCTGGCTGCAGTTGCTTCATCCCCAGAGAAATCTTCTTCGTTTCGGGGTCGATGCGCAAAATCTTGACCGTCAGTTCCTGGCCCACAGAAAGCACGTCTTCAGGCTTGGCAATGCGCGTGAGCGAAATATCGCTGATGTGCAGCAGCCCGTCGATACCGCCGATTTCAGCACCGCCAATAGTCACAAACGCGCCATAAGGCATCAGCGTGCGAACAGTCCCAGTAACAATGTCGCCCTCGTTCAACGCGGCGCGGCGGCCTTCCATCTCCGCGCGCGACTGCTCTTCAAGCACCACGCGCCGATCCACCACCACATCTTCATCCGCCGTATCGAGCTTGGTAATGCGGCAGGTTATTTCGCTGCCCACCAGCGCCTCAAGTTCCGCTGCGTCGCGTGTGCCGCTGCGGCTGGCCGGCATAAACGCCCGCACGCCCACGTCAACTGAAGCGCCGCCCTTCACCACCGCAGTCACCGTGCCGGCCACCGCGGTCTTTGAAGTAAATGCGCTCTCCAGTGCCGACCAGTCCCGCGGCTGCGCCACTTTAAAGCGCGAAAGCACATAGTAGTGCTCCTCGTTGCGCCCGGTAATCGACACCGGAAAACGATCGCCCGCCTTCACTCCCTCAGCATTGTTTTCGAACGAAGCACGCGGCAGCACGCCCTCAGTCTTGTACCCAACATCCAGAAACACCTGGTCAGCCGAAACCGAAACCACCGTGCCCTCAAGCCGGTTTTGCGCGGCGCGATGCGTATGCGTGCGTTCGTAGTCGCGCAGCAAATCACCAAACGATTCCTCGGGAAACTCATCTTCCGGAGTCTCGCTCTGAGCCGTGGCCACAGGCACAGGCGGTGCGGCGGGTGCAGCCTTTTCCGCGGGAGCCGTCTCTACCACCGAGGCCGCGTCGCGGACCGCAGCAGGTTCTTCAGTCGCCGGCGTCGCGTCAGTTCCTGCAGATTCATCTGCCGTAGAAAGTGGTTCCGCTGCAACTTGTTCTTCCGCCGCGGCCTCAGGTTCTTCGCTGGCCCCGGTCGATGCTGCGGACTCATTTGCGGGCTCGGTTGCAACTTCGATAGCGGGCTCAATTGCAGGCTCGTGCGCCGCCTCTGCAGCGGGTTCGGCGGCAGGCAGGTGCGTTGTGATGGTCTCGTCGCTCATATCGTTTCGGCTCTTATTGTTTCACGCCGAACCCGACGCCGGTTGCGGTGGATTCACTGACGGCCCGCACTTCGATGCGAGACGCCCAACCCCGCCAGCGAGTAACTTTAAAGGCTACGGGCTTTACAGGCTGCGGAAAAAGCCAGCCAAAAGGCACGAAGTGTCAGGACACGAGTTTACTCGTGCTGAAAAAGGCATTAAGAAACTCGGGTTTTAACCCCTGCGCTCTCTTTTCTCATGGTTCTCAATTCACTCCATGAGTCTTTCCGCAGCCTCTTGAGCCCCCAAGTCAACGCGTCTTTCGAACCGACCCACAACGCCATACGCCCTAGACACACCCCGCCATAGCAAGCGAGAATGAGCACCGCACGAGGAACCAAATCATGAAGCTCAACGAAATTACTCGCAGAGATTTTGTGCGCCTCGGCACGGGCGCGGCCATCGCCACCGCCGCCGCGGCACAAGCCCCGCAGTCAACCGTTCTTACCGCGCAGCAGCACTCCACTGACAGCCTGCCCGACGGCCGCAAAATTCGCTTTGGCATCGTCGGCACCGGAATTCGTGGCTGCGACATATTGCGCTCCGCGCGCAACGTGCCTACCGGCGTCTGCGTAGGCTCGGCCGACCTCTACTCCACGCGCCTCAAAGCCGGCATCGAGGCCTATGGTGCGGATTTTGAGACCTCCGGCGACTATCGCCGCCTGCTCGACCGCAAAGATATTGACGCCATCTTCATCGCCACATCCGACCATCACCACCGCCGCATAACGCTCGATGCCGTCGCCGCCGGCAAAGACGTTTACTGCGAAAAACCCATGTCGCACAACGTCGCTGACGGTTTTGCAATGCTTCAGAGCGTTCAGTCGCACAAGCGCATCTTTCAGGCCGGCAGCCAGCGCGTCAGCTCCATTCTTTACCTCAAGGCCAAAGAGATTTTCGAGTCCGGCCGTCTCGGCGAAGTGCATCAAATTGACGCGCAGTGGAATCGCAACTCACCCGGCGGCGCGTGGATCTATCCCATCGGCGACGACGCCAGCCCCGACACAGTCGATTGGAAAGCCTTCCTCGTCGACGCGCCCCCGCGGCCCTTCGATCCCGTCCGATTCTTCCGTTGGCGCCTGTTTGCCGATTACGGCGAGGGCCTCGGCGGCGATCTTTTCGTCCACCTCCTCAGCGGCATCCAGCTCATTACCGGCATCAACGCGCCCGCCACGCGCGCCTACTCCTCGGGCGGCCTCTACCACTTCAAAGACGGCCGCGATTTTCCCGACTTGATCGAGACCATCTACGATTTCGACAGCCCGTCCGGTCCCATCCAGGTGCACCTCCACTGCAACCAGAACAACGATACCGACGACGAGCACATCATTTTCTATGGCTCCACAGGCACCATGGTGCTCAACGGCCGCACCGTTATGTTCACCCCGCAAGACACACGCCCGCGTTGGGAGTCGTACGGCTGGGGCGGCATGACTCAAGCGCAAAAGTCGAAGGGCGAGGAGGAGTGGAAAGCCGCGCACCCAGACCCAATGGCCGTGCCGTTGCCCGAGGTGGAATTCTTCAAACTGCCGAACGGCTACGACGACACGCAGGACCACTTAGCCAACTTCTTTAACGCCGTGGTCACGCGCCAGCCCGCGGTTGAGAACGAGGTATTCGGAAATCACGCAGCCATCGGCTGCCACATGGCCAATCACTCCTACTTCCATCGCGTAATAGCAAAGTGGGACCCGGCAACAAAAACAATCAAGGCGTAGGAGGTTGGAAGAGCTCTCATCAGTAGCCTCGTATCAGGGCACGAGTTTACTCGCGCCGCAAACGTTTCCCT
>Ga0206821_10092_pt1 | contig 19692 bp, 15 predicted proteins | sample Alteio_BWOrgCont_85_FD_152860 | JGI IMG/M metagenome (GOLD analysis project Ga0206821, IMG submission 152860) | Enriched cells from forest soil in Barre Woods Harvard Forest LTER site, Petersham, Massachusetts, United States -... | ecosystem: Environmental > Terrestrial > Soil > Temperate forest >...
TGAAGCAACAGGCCATCGGCTCGCGCCTGGCATCGATGATCCGCGCATTGGGCAGCATCAGATGGATGAGCCCGATGTGACGGAAATTGTTCGGCATCTTGTCGATGAAATGCGCCTTGCCGGAGCGATAGACTTGCGTATCGGTGAGATATTTTTCGCCCAGCCGGAGAAACTCCTCGCGCGGCATGTCCTCAAGCACGCCCGGATAGCGCGGCTGGTCGAATTCGCGCCCCTGCAACTCGGTCACGACACCCTGGATGTCGGAAAGCTCATACGTGCCTTCGACCTGGCTATGGGAGGCAAGAATCTGTTCCAGCAGCGTCGAGCCGGATCGCGGCAGGCCGACGATAAAAATCGGATCGCGGCTCTTCGATCCGAATCCTGTGCGCTCCGCGAAAAAGCCACGCGTGCAGATTTCGATCTGTCGGTGCGTATTCGCTTCGATGATCTCTGCGCGATATTGGCTTTCCGCGCGTTTGAGCGCGTTGCCGCGATCGTAATAGACCCAGGATTGCGCAGGGTCGCCGCGATCTTCGAGCGCCTTGCCCAGCGCAAAACAGAGATGATAGCGGTCCGCGAGCGCGGTCGAAGGCGAGAGCTCTTCCGCGCGCATGCGTTCGATTTCCGCATCCAGGAAGCGGTAGGTCTTGAGATTGGCAAGGCTCCAATAGGCGTCGCCGAAATCGGGCCGCGCGTCGGCGGCTGTGCGGTAGGCGTCGATGGATTCCGGAAGACGCCCCACTGTTTTCAGGGCGTGGCCGAGCCAGAGATTCACGTCCGGCGAGCGCGGCATGTCTTTCAGGAGGTCGTGGTAGATCGCAATCGCGGTCTGATGCTCACCGAGGCCGACTGCGATTGTGGCGGCGACTCTATGGTATTCCCTGTTTTCGCGATCGCGCGTCAACAGCTGTTCGATCTGCGCGCGCGCCGACGCATATTTGTGCCGCAGCATCAGGGCCTGGGCGTAGTTGAAGCGCGCCGCGTCGTAGCCCGGCGCCAGTGTCAGCACACCTTCGAGCAAAGTCTCGGCATCGTCGAAGACTTCGCGGGCAATGCCGATCCGGGCCAGCAGGCGCATGGCGTCGGGATGGTTGCCGTGTTTGATGAGGAAGGCGCGGATGAGCGCCTCGGCCGGGTCGAGGTCGCCGTCTTCGAAGAGCGCCGTCGCGGTCACGACGTCCGGCGGCAAATGCTTCAGCGTGGCGACATGATCGGCTGCCGTGGCCGAATTGATGACGTCGCCCGCAATCCGATAGACGCCTTCGAGCATGCGCCAGCTCATCGGCAGGGCGGGATTGATGTTGACCGCTGTGAGAAGGGACTCGATGGCGCGTGGCGCGTTCTTGAGCGCCACGTAGCAGAGGCCCCGCTCCTGATGCAGAAGGCTGAATCGCGGACTGATCCGCTCGAGGCGGTCGAGCGTCACAAGCGCCTCCTCCAGGTGCCCGAGATGGCGCAGGCTCGACGCTACGAGCAGAAGGAGGTCTCTGTTGTCCGAGGAGGTCTGCAGCAGCGTCTGCGCCGCCTCGAGGACCTGCGTGTGCCGGCCATCCCTAGCCAAATCCTTGAGCCGCGCAATTTCGAGCTCTGATGGATTGGACGGTGCCGTGGCAGCGGGTGCGTTCATCGCGTTTGCTAAAAAAACCGGCGGGCGTCTCCGCCCGCCGTCAAGCCTCGTATGAGCCTAGCACAGGCAAGGCTCAGTAGGTGAAGCTCACTTTCAGGCCGATGACCCGCGGACGGAGCGGGACTTCCGATTTGATCCACTGTGCCGACGACGTGAACGTGCTGGCGTGCGAGTTGCCCAGGTTCTCGCCGAATATCTGTGCGGTCCACTGGTCCTTCACGAAACCGAGCTGCGCGTCGAAGGTGACGTAGGACGGTTGGAGGTAGCGCAGATAGGTCGTCGAGGGGATCGTGACGCCGACACCGGAAACATAGTTCGACGGCTGGTTGAACATGCTGCCCGTGTAGCTCGCTCCGACGGCCGCGAAGGCGTTGTAGTTCATGATGTCCCAGTCGTAGCGCGCACGGACGTTGCCCTGCCATTTCGGCGAGAAGGCCGCCACACCGCCGACCGTACCGTACGGATTGGGATACGGACTTCCGCTGACTTCGGTGATGCACTTCCCGAAGGACGGGCTGCCCGGAATATTGCCGGTGATGCAGGGTACGCTGGCTTCCGTGTTCTCGTTGTAGTTCGCCGCACCCGACAGCGTCAGGCCGTCCATGGGGCGTCCGACGAATTGCAGCTCAGTGCCCTTGATGTTGTAGCTCGGACCGTTGGTCGCAAAGGTCACGTTGCCGGTGAAGAGAGGCTGGAAGAATAGGTACTGCACATTGCTCCAGCGCATCGCGTAGGCGGAGAGGTTCAGCTCGAGATCGTGGTTGAAGAAGAAACCTTTGACGCCGACTTCGTTGTTGGTGAGCGAGTCCGGCCGGAAGCTGTTCGGCGTGACCCATTGCGGGTTGCCGGATGCGTCCTTCAAGACCGCGTTGTTGTTGTAGCGGTTGAAGCCGCCCGGACGGAAACCCTGCGAGAAGAGGTAGTAGGCCATCACGTCGTCGGTGATGTTCCAGTTGAGGCCCAGGCGGCTTTTGAAGCCGGAGAATGTCGCATGGTCGTTGTGAGCATCGATGTCGTGCTTGGGAAAGCTGGCAAAGCAGGTCAGCACGTTTTCGCAACCCGTGCCGGTCGTGTAGACGGAACCCAACTCGAATTCCTTGTACTGGAACCAGCGTGTTCCGGCCGTCGCCGTGAGAACCTTCGGGATGATGTCGAAGTCCATCGATCCGAAGAGTGCCGTCTGATTGTAACCGCGCTGCACGTCTTCGCCGAACGCCGTGTTGGGGCCGCGCGGATTGGGATCGTTGGCCGTCGCGCCGGGGAAGGGCTCGACCGCGCCGAGACACACAGGTTCGCCGGCAACCTGCGCCGACAGCGAGGCCGTCGTGCAGGTCGGAATGGTCTTATAGTTGAAATTCATATTGTCGTAGATTTTGAAGTCTTCGTAGTAGGCGCCCACGATGCCGCGCAAACGCCAATCGTCCGGCGTGCTCAGACGGGCTTCCTGGCTGAGATGCGTATTCCGGGTCGAGTCGTGCCAGCTCGTGACGGGCGAATTACATTTCAGCGGTCCGCCCTTGTCGATCACCGAGTAGCTCGTCGTGCCGCCCGAGCATGTGTAGTACACGCCGTAGTAGGTGCGGCTGTAGTTTGAATATTCCATCTGCTGGTTGATGGTGCGCGTCATCCAGCCGCCGGTATAGATCGCCGAGAAGTCGCCGATCTTGCCGTTCACGGTCCAGGCCGTGTTCGCGTAGCTGTCCTTGTTGTAGGAGGGCGCGAAGGCCGTCACCTGCAACGGCGCCAGAGTCTGGAAATCCGAGCCCGTCGGGTATTCGACCGAAAGACCTTCCGCATCGAGCCTCTGAAGGCTCTCGGTGATCAGAATATTCCAGTCCTTGTCGATGTCGTAAAGCGCGGAGAGCCGCGCGCCTTCGTTCGTGACGGGGTTCTGATCGTTGGCGACGAGCGATTTGTTGTTGGCGACAGGCGCGCCTGCGAGCGTACACCAGCCCTGACCGCCCTGCATGAAGGGATTGGTCCCGCCATCCGGGCAGACGCCGGCCGTCGGATGGATGCCGAGCACAACGTTGCCCGGATCCTGGTCGCTGCGCTTGAAATCGCTGAGGACGTTGTCGATGTAGCCGCCCTGGTGATCGTAATAGACCACGGCGCGCACCGCGAATTTGTCGGTGAGTGGAACGTTCACCATCGCGTTGAAGCTTCCGTTGGGAGCGCCGTCGCTGGTGAAGCCGGCCATGCCTTCCGCGTTGAACGCGAAGGCGGAGGGATCGGGCTTGTTCGTGATGTAGCGCAACGCGCCCGCTTCGGCGCCGCCGCCGAACAGCGTGCCCTGCGGGCCTTCGAGCACTTCGACGCGCTGCATGTCGACCATGTAGATGTCGACGTTGCGGGCCGGGAACTGCATCGACTGTTCGTCGAGATAGATCGCGACGTTGGGATAGAGGCCGACGGTTCCGGTGGATTGATTGCCGCGGAAGCCGTTGCTCAGGCCGCGCATGAAGATTTCGCCCTGACCCGCACCGTTGTTGCCGTAGGTCACGCTGGGCGTGTATTTCAGAAGGTCCTCGAGATTGTAGACGTTCTGGCTCTGCAGCTGGTCGCCGGTGAACGCCTGGATGCTCATCGGCACCTTTTCGATCGATTGTGCGCGGCGGTCAGCCGTGACGATGATCTCCTCGACACCGCCGGTCGTGACATCTGCGCCTGCCGTGGCTGCGGTCGTGGCAGTCTGACCGAACGCAACGCCCGCGCCTCCGCACAAAATCGCGGCAACCGCGCACGAAATCTTCAAATTCGCTTTCATGAATCTATCCCCCATAATCGCTGGCACCAACGCCCGAACGCGCTCGTCACGCGGGTTCAAACCGGGTTGTCCGGCGGGCGGCCATCGTGCAGTGCGATGGGAAGATTCATGCCCGTACCGTGCCGGGGCGGCTAATACTTCGCTTGAATGCGCGCTATAGGCGGTGCCTATGGCCGCCCATCACGTTCATAAATGTGTTGGCTTACATCGCTATTGTCATTGACTGGTCGGCCATTATTTTTTGGGGGCGTCTCGACCGGTGACCGTGAACCATCAGCATCTGCGCGCGTTCCACGTGATCGCGACGGAAGGCAGCATCAGCCGCGCCGCACGGCGCCTCAACGTCGCGCAGCCGACGCTGTCGCAGCAGCTGAAGGCTCTCGAAGAGCGCCACAAGGCCGCTTTATTCGACGGCCGCAAGCCGCCGCTGCGGCTGACTGCGTTTGGGCAGCAATTGTTCGACCTGACGCAGAAATTGTTCGTCACCTCGCAGGACATCGACAATCTGCTGAGCGATCCCGAAGGACGCATGACGGAAGATCTGCGGTTAGGCTCGGATTCGCCGTTTTTTGCTGTACGGATGGCGGCTGCGATCCGCACGAGAAGTCCCTCCACCATGGTTCGCGTGCGCATCGGCAACGGCGTGGAGACGTTTTCCTGGCTGCGGGAAGGGCAGATTGATGTGGGGATCGTCAGCGATCCACCCGGCGACAACGCTTTCGCGTATGAACCGTTGGTGACGGATAAGCTGGTCGTGGCGGTGCCAAAAAGCAACGCGCTGGCGAAACTTTCGGTTTTCCCTGTCGCGGCGTTCGCCGAGGCGACGCTTCTGGTGCGTGAGCCAACGTCGCGAACGCGCACGGCCATGGAGGCTCTGCTGCTTGCGTCCGAGGTCGTGCCGGCCGAAGTGATGGAGCTCCACACGCGCGAGACCATCCGCGAGGGTGTCGCCATCGGGCTCGGCTTCAGCCTCTTCTTCTCGCTCGAATGTCCGCCGGATGATCGCATCAAGTTTTTGCCGTTGGACGTCGACGTCACGCAGTCGCGGCTCACCGAATATGTCGTCTGCCTCAACGAGAGGCGGCGCACGCCGCTGATGTCATCCGTCATGGAGGCGGCCGCCGAGTTGCGCGCAATGAGCCCGCTGCCCGTGCAGCCGGAGAGCCCAAAAGCCGTGCATGCCGCGTATTCGGGTGCTAAAAGCATCGGCCGGCTGCTGGAGGCCACGCCCTGACGAGCGTCATCGACGAGATATTCGCGCTTTTTGCACGGCACGGATCGAAGCAGTACGGCGAAGACATTTCTCTCGAACGACACATGCTGCAATCGGCCGCTGTTGCGCAATCACAAGGCGCCCCGGACGCCGTGGTTGTGGCCGCGCTCCTGCACGACATCGGCTATTTTCTCTATCCCGAAAGCGAAACCTCCGTCCATGAAGGCCGCAACACGGAGCACGAAGCGCTGGGGGCTGCGTGGCTGTCGCGTCATTTCGGCTCCGACGTAACGGCGCCCGTTGCCCTGCATGTGGAGGCCAAACGCTATCTCTGCGCCATCGAGCCGGGCTATTTCGAACAGCTGAGCGACGCGTCGCGTGCGAGCCTCATCGTGCAGGGTGGCATCATGCGCGAAGGCGAAGTGGCGGCCTTCGCGAAAGAACCGGAATGCCAGGCCGCCGTGATCCTGCGCCGCGCCGACGATCTGGGAAAAGACCCGACCATGCGGACGCCACCGCTCGAACATTTCCGCGCCTTGATGACGGCTTCGCTGAAACAGGCCTGAGCTACGTCGCTGCAACGTCCGCCAATGGCAATTCTGCGGGCTCGCCGCGCCGGCGCAACGTGCGCATGGCAAGGGCACTCCCCATCCGCACAAAGAGATTGACGTAGACGATCATCATGCCCATGGCGGCGGCTGGTGCAGCATCGCCCGCGTCATCCATGTTGAGAACCGCGACCGCAGCAAGCTTGAAGTCCGGCGGATACAGGAAGACGACGACGGATACTGTCGTCATGGCATTCACGAAGAGATAGAGCGCGATCTCCGTGAGCGAAGCCGCGGACAGAGGCACGGCGACGGCGCGGAACACCGTGAATATCCCGCGGCCGGACATCGCAGCTGCAGCTTCGTATTCGGGATCGAGCGACTTGATCGCCGAGATCGATGTCAGATGCGGCACGGTGAAATAATGGATGATGTTGGCGATCAGGAGCACCCAGACCGTTGCGTAGATGAAATGGAGCGGATTGGCCGGATCGTTGAAGAACAGCGCATAGGCGAGGCCCAGCGCGAGGCCAGGCACAGCGGCGGGTGCCAAAGCGAAAATCGAATAGAGCGCGCGGATGAAGCGCAGCGCGCGCATTCGCTCCGATGCATAGGCGCCGCCGAAGACCAGCGCCGTGCCGATGAGTGCGGTCGCAGTCGCCAGCAGAATGGAATCCGTGACCGCGTCCCAGCCGCCGCCGTCGAAATCGCCGAAGCGGTAGTGGTCGAGCGTCCAGGACAGATCGTAGGGCCATAGCTTCACGATCGCGGCAAGCTGGCAGACCAGAAGCACGCCGACGATGGCAACGCCGATCGCCGCGCAGGCGGAGAACACGGTGATGTCGCGCGCCGCGTTGTTGTCGGGCACATAGAGTGTCGATCGCGATGCGCGCAATGCGGCCTGCCTGCGAGCGGCCCAGCGCTCGAACACGACGGCGACCAGCGTCGGCACCAGAAGCAGCATGGCGACGACGGCGCCCATGTTGAAATTCTGCTGACCCAGGACCTGCTTGTAGATGTCGAGCGCCAGCACGTCGAAATTCCCGCCCACGACTTTCGGTGCGCCGACATCGGCGATGGCGAGCGAGAAGATGACGAAGGCGCCGCTGACGAGGCCATGGCGCGCGGTGGGCAACGTCAATGCGAAGAAGGTCCGCAGGCGGCCGGCGCCCAGAAGATGGGCCTGCTCGTAAAGCCGTCCGTCGGCGGCAGATAGCGCGGTTCGCAGGATGACGAGCGCGTGCGGGAAGGTGGCGATCGTCTCCGCAAGCAGGAGTCCCCAGTAGCCATAGATCGTACGGCCGCCCAGGAACGACATGAACAGGCCCTGATGTCCGAACAGGTAGACAAGCGCGATGGCGGGAAGCAGCGACGGCGCCAGCAACGGCACGGAACCTACAATGGAGAATACGCCGCGTAGCGGCATGCGGCAGCGCTCAAGCCCGTAGGCAAACAGGAACGCGAGCGGCAATGTGAGGGCGACAGTTCCGGCGCCGAGGTAGAAGGTATTGCGCAGCGATGCGAAGAGCTCAGGCGATTGCAGATATTCGCGATAGTTTGCGAGCGAATAGCCGCCGTCTGCGCCGGTAAGCGATCGTGCCGCCAGAATGCCGAGCGGTATGACGAAGAAGGCCACAAGAAAGGCGCAGTAAATCAGCGGCGCCAGCCAATCGATCCGGAAGCGCTTCGCGATCATGCCGTTGCAAACAGCCGCACGTGCTCGGGCGCGATGCGAACCGTCACCTGCGCGCCTTCGTCGGCGAAGACATGCGCGTTGCCGATGTCTGCCAGCAGCAAGCGATCGAAACCCTCGACCGTCAACGCCAGGCGCACAAACGCCCCCTGGAATTCGCGGGCAACGATCGTCGCGTTGAGCGTGTCGGGCGATGCTGAGGTAACCTCGACGAACTCCGGTCGAATGGCCGCCACGACGCGCGTGCCGTTCGAGAAATTGTGGCGCACGGCAAGACGCAGCTTGCCCAGAATGCGCACGACGTCGGGGCTTTCGACTGTCGCCGGCAACAGGTTCATGGCGCCGACAAACTCGCTGGTGAAGGAGTCGATGGGCGCCGTGTAGATTTCCTTGGGCGTTCCGATCTGCAAAAGCCGGCCGGCACGCATCACGGCGATCCGGTCTGCAATGGCTAGCGCCTCCGCTTGGTCGTGGGTCACCATCAGCGTTGTGATGCCAAGGCGCCGCTGCAGGAGCTTCAATTCGTTGCGCAGACGGCCGCGGATTTGCGGATCGAGCGCCGAGAGCGGTTCGTCGAGCAGCAGAAAGCGCGGTTCCCGCGCCAGCGCGCGCGCAATCGCCACACGCTGTTGCTGTCCGCCGGACAATTCATGCGGACGCCGTCGCGCAAGGGCCGCGAGATCGACAAGTTCGAGCAATTCCGACACCCGCGACTGCGCGGCACCGCGGTTGAGCGCGAAAGCGATGTTCTGCGCCGCGGTCATGTTGGGGAACAGCGCATAGGACTGGAAGACCATCCCCATGCCGCGTTCCGCGGGCGCAAGCGCGGTGAGATCGTTCCCATTGTTCAGGACGCGTCCAGCCGTCGCCTTCTCGAGCCCTGCGATGATCCGTAGTGCCGTCGTTTTGCCGCAGCCTGACGGTCCGACCAGACAGACAAACTCGCCTTCGCCGAGATCGAAGGTCAGATCATCAACAGCCGTCAAACGTCCGAAGCGTTTGGTCAGACCCTGAATGGCAAGATGGGACGTGCTGATGGTCTGAAGCATCACTGCGTCACGCTGAAACGGCTGCTCCAGGCTTTGACGATGCGGTCGCGGTTCTGCGCCATCCAGCTCAGATCGTTCTTGGCGAGCCGTTGATCATAGTGATCCGGCAGATTGGGAATTGCTTGCGTGAACTGGCTCACGCCCACCACCGGAAAATTCTTCGCATAGAGACGCATCGCTTCGTCGGAGAAGGCCCAGTCGGCGAATTCCTTGCCCGCGTGTGCGTGCGGGCTGCCTTTGACGAGCGCGGTTGCCTCGAGATCCCAGCCTACGCCTTCGCTGGGGACGACCACGGCGATGGGATAGCCCTGGCCCTTCATCTGCGCGGCGCGGAAATCGATGGAGATGCCGATCGGGGTTTCCCCGCGGGCTGCGTCCTTGCACGGCTTCGAACCCGAATGCGCATATTCGGTGATGTTCTTGTTGAGCGCATCCATGTATTGCCAGCCCTTGTCTTCGCCGAAGATCTGCAGCCATGCGGCAACGGCGAGATAACCTGTACCGGACGATGCGGGATCGGGCATGGTGATGGCGTGGCGATAGACGGGCTTTGTCAGATCCATCCAGCTTGTCGGCATGGGCAGCCCGCGCTTCGCCGCTTCGACCGTGTTCACGCACAACGCCGCCGACCATAACGCTTCACCGGTCCAATGCGCGGGATGTTGCGGATCGCGAAAGCGCGCATCGACGCGCGCGGCCTGCTTGGGTGTGTAGGTATCGAGCAGACCCTGATCGTTCAGCAGCATCATCGACGTGGCGGCGAGTGCAAATACGACGTCGGCCTGCGGTGCCTTTTTCTCCGCCATCAATTTCGCGGTCACGATGCCGGTGGAATCGCGAACCCAGACGAGATCGATCTCTGGATGGGCGCGCGCGAAGGCGGCCTGATAGGCGGGAAGCTGATCGGCCTCCGCGGCCGTATAGACCACCAATCGTTCCTTGGCCTGATCTTTCGGAGAACAGGCCGCAAGGCCGGCCGCCAGTGAGAGCAACGCAAGGCGGCAGATCGATCGCATGAAGGTCCCCTTTTCCTTCACACTGTCTATCTTGGGATTGCGAAGGTTTCAGGTCAGCGCTGGTTGCGGGGATCGTCCCTGGGGTCGATGTAGTGCGAGCCCATGGGTCCGGTGCCGTAGACCTGCGTGATGTACTGACCGGACTTCGCCCAGTGAAAATGGGGCGTATTGGACGGCAGGACCACAACGCTGCCCGGGGCATAGGCCACCAGGGCGGCCTCGTCGAACGTCTCGCCCTGGCCGATATAAAAGACGCCCGAGATCACCGTGTAGATGCGGTCCTCGGGGTGGCGATGGGGCGCGAGTTTCATCCCGGCCGGGATTTTCACGCGGATCACGTAGGGCCCCGGCTTGGAGGCATCACCGACAAGGGTGGCGAGCTGGCCGCCGGGCGGAAAGGCCTCGAATTGGGCCCACGCGACCTGTTCGGGCCGGATGGAGGCGAAGACTTTTGGAGAAAGATGGTCTCGCGTTTCTGTGTCGGCCGGCATTGCGTTCTCCGTGGATTCCACCGAGTGAAAACGCCTCAGTGTGGAACGGGCCGCGTGAGGCGTCGAGTTGACGCGGTGGCGACGCTCACTCATCTTGGCCGTGTCGATTTCGCGAAAGTCCGCGTTTGAATTTTGCTGTTCGCGCGCCATGCGATGCCGCCGTTGCCAGGGCCGTGACGCCGCGCGGCACGACGAAATATCCGGGCCTCGTTCTCACCACATCCATCCTCGCATCGAGCCTCGCCTTCATCGACGGCTCGGTCGTGAATGTGGGCCTGTCCGTCATTCGCGACGCGTTGCACGCCGATGCGAGCGAACTGCAATGGGTGATCAACGCCTATCTGCTTCCGCTGAGTGCGTTGCTGCTGCTTGGCGGCGCGGTGGGAGACAGATTCGGCAGCGGCCGCATTCTGTGGATGGCCATCGCCGCGTTCGGTGTTGCATCTGCGCTTTGCGGCATGGCGCAAAGTCTGCCGTGGTTGCTCGTGGGCCGCGCGTTGCAGGGAACGGCTGCGGCGTTCGTGTTGCCCAACAGCCTCGCGGTGCTGGGCGAATCTTTTTCCGGCGAAGCGCGCGGGCGCGCCATTGGTGTCTGGGCAGCCGTGGCCGCAGCGATCGGCGCCGTCGGTCCCGTCCTGGGTGGTTTTCTCATCGACCATTGGGGGTGGCGCATGATCTTCGCGATCAACATTCCCGTTTCGCTGGTGGGCGCATTGCTTGCGGTCAGGGTCATGCGTGATGCGCCGCGCGATGCGACGGCACGATCGCTCGATCTTCTTGGCGGGATGCTCGCCACGGCGGCCCTTGCTGCGTTGACCTATGCGCTGACGGTCGGCACCGGGCACGACGGATGGACGCCTCCCGCACTTCTGGCGCTTGCGCTCGGCGCAATCCTGTTGGCGGCTTTCGTGCGCACGGAAATCGCGCGCGCGGACCGCGCGATGATCCCGATCGTGCTCTTCGCGTCGCGCGAATTTGTCGGCATCACGTTTCTGACGCTGTTTCTCTATGGCGCATTCGGCGCCCTTTTCGTGCTCGTGCCTTATGTGCTGATCGCCACGGCGCATTATTCCAACACGGCGGCGGGCGCCTCGCTGTTGCCGGTGCCGATTTTGATAGCCGTCATTTCGCCGCTGGCGGGCGGCATTGCCGGGCGCATCGGCTCGCGGCCCATGCTCTTCTCAGGATCGTTGCTGGCTGCCGCAGGCTTTCTGCTTCTGCTCTTCGTGCAAACCGAAAGCGACTATTGGACGACCGTCTTTCCGGGGTTGATCGTGATTTCGCTGGGCATGGCGGCTGTCGCAGCACCCTTGACGACGGCCGTGCTGGCGGCAGCGGGCCCCGAAAACAGCGGCTCGGCGTCGGGCTTCAACAGCGCGATTGCGCGTCTCGGCGGTTTGATCGCAACAGCGCTTTTGGGCGGAGTGCTGGGCGCGTCGGGCGCTGCGCTTATCGCCGGATTTCACAGCGCGGCAATTGCGGCTGCCGTTGCGTCCGTGCTGGCGTCTGTGAGTGCGCTCGCCTTACGCAAGCGCGTCTTTCAATAGTAGCGCGGGATCGGGCCCCATTGCGGTGTCGTGTTGCCGGCGAGGTCGAACATCACTTCGTCGATGTAGCACCAGCCCCAGCCTTCGGGCGGATCGTAGCCTTCGATGATCGGATGTTGGGTTTTGTGGAAATGTTTCGTCGCGTGCTTGTTGGGCGAGGAGTCGCAGCAGCCGACATGGCCGCAGGTACGGCAAATCCGTAAGTGCAGCCACGGCGAACCGGTTTTCAGACATTCCTCGCAACCCTTCGCGCTCGGCTTGACGGTGCGGATCGTGTCGAGATGCGTGCAGTGCTGTTCAGGCATGGACGGGTTCCGCCGGCTGGTTGAGCAGGGATGCTTCGTCGGAAAGGTAGGCGTGGATCGCCGACACGACCACGGCGCCTTCGCCGACGGATGCCGCAACGCGCTTGACCGAACTCGCGCGCACGTCGCCGATGGCAAAAACGCCGCGCAGGCTCGTCTCGAAGATTCCGCGCCCATCGCCGACGCGTTCGCCTGTCAGGACAAACCCTTTCGCGTCGCGCTTCAGGCCCGCCTGTTCCAGCCAGTTTGTGTTTGGGAGCGCACCGATGAAGAGGAACAGATGCGACAGCTTCTGGCAGGTTTCTTCGCCCGACGCACGGTTGCGCCAGCGGATTTGTTCCAGCGCCTCGCCATGGCCTTCCAGCGCCGTCACTTCCGATTTCAACAGCACTTCGATGTTGGGCTGCGCGGCGATGCGTTCGCAGAGATAGCGCGACATGGTGGCCGTGAGGCTGTCGCCGCGGACGATCATCCAAACCTTGCGCGCCTGGCTCGCAAGATAGACCGCCGCTTGCCCGGCCGAATTGCCAGCGCCGACAAGCGCCACCTCCTGCGCAGCACACAGCCGCGCTTCGATCGGCGAGGCCCAATAGTGAACGTGCGAACCCTCATATTGCGCAAGATTGGGTACGTCGAGCCGGCGATATTCCGCGCCGCTCGCGATGACGACCACGCGCGCATGCACGCACTCGCCGCTCGTCAAATGCAGGACGAACCGGCGGTCGCCGTCCGTCGTCTCTTCTTCCAGCCGAATGACTTCTTCGGGGATGGCGACTTCGGTGCCGAATTTCTGCGCCTGATTATAAGCGCGCGCCATCAGCGCCAGGCCCGATATGCCCGTCGGAAAGCCGAGATAATTCTCGATGCGGGCGGATGCGCCGGCCTGTCCTCCGAAAGCGCGGCAGTCGAGCACGAGTACGGAGAGCCCTTCCGACGCCGAATAGACGGCTGCGGCGAGGCCCGCAGGGCCGGCGCCGATGATCGCCACGTCATAGACTTTGGTTGCGTCGAGCGCCTTCAGAAGGCCGATGCAGCGCGCGAGCTGGCCCTCGGTCGGATTGTGCAGCAGTTGGCCGCTGGGACAAAGAACGGTCGGAAGATCATCGGCCGTCAGGTGGAATTTCTCGACCAGTGTCTGCGCGCAATTGTCGGTGGCGGGATCGAGATTTTGGAAGGGATGACCGTTGCGGCGCAGGAATTGTTCCAGCCGCAGCACGTCGCGCGTTCCTTCGTAGCCGATGATCACCGGCCCGCCGACATTCTGTTCGAGCAATCCCACGCGACGCAGGATCAGCGCGCGCATGATGCGTTCGCCGAGGTCGGCTTCCTGCACCATCACGTCACGCAGTCGCGACGAATCGAGCACGATCGCATCGACGTCCGTAATCGCTTCGGCGTTGACGAGTGACGGCCGGCCCGACAGGTGCGCGAGCTCGCCATGAAAGGACCCCGGACCGTGCGTATGGATCGGCTGGGGATTCGTGCCGTTCGGCGTCACGCGGATCTGGCCGGATAGCACCAGGACGAGGCCGTCCGGCGTCTGGCCCGCGCGGGTGACGTAGTCGCCTTCCTTATAGTGTCGTTCCGTGCCAAACCGCCTGAGGCGGGCGATGTCGGCGTCCTGAAGGATCGGAAAAGCTTGGGCACTTCTGGTCTCAAGGACCGAGGTCTTGGGATTGGCCATAACCGATTTTCGCCTGATTAGGACCAAGACTCAACGCATGGTACTTTTATTGCGCGTCGGGGTTTTCCAATTGTGAAAATCGGTTTTCCAATGTAGGAATATCGGGCGGGGACGACGGCGCATTCCGGACAAGACTATGAAGCATCAGGAATTTGACGTGGTGGTCGTCGGCGGAGGCATGGCCGGCGCTTCTGCGGCCGCCGAGATCGCGCGTACACGCCGCGTGGTTCTACTCGAGCGCGAATCCCAGCCCGGCTATCACTCCACGGGCCGTTCGGCCGCACTCTTTTCCGAGACCTACGGCAACACCATCGTGCGGGCGCTCAGCCGCGCCAGCCGCGAATTCCTGTATGCCCCACCGGACGGTTTCGTCGAGCACGCGCTCGTGCGCACGCGCGGCTCGCTGCACATCGCCAGAAGCGACCAGCTGGCCAAGCTGAACGCGTTCTTCGCGCTGCCAGACGTGGCGGAGAATGCGCGCCTGGTCGATGCGAACGAAGCGAAACGCATTTGTCCGCTGCTGCGCGACGGCTATGCGGCCGCCGCCATCCTCGAACCCGACGCGGCCGATGTCGACGTCCATGCCTTGCATCAGGGATATCTTCGCCAGTTCCGCGCCCGCGGCGGCGTTGTCGTCACGGACGCAGGCGTCACCGCGCTGCAGAGAACGCCGGCCAAGTGGAGCGTGCGGACGATGGCCGGCGAATTCGGTGCGCCCATCGTGGTCAATGCCGCAGGTGCCTGGGCTGATGAGATCGCCGAACTTGCGGGTCTTGGTCCACTCGGCATCACGCCCAACCGCCGCACGGCGCTGCTCGTCGACGCGCCGGCGGGTGTCGATGTCGACAGCCTGCCGAACACGATCGACGTCGAAGAGCAGTTCTATTTCAAACCCGACGCGGGAAAACTGTTTCTCTCGCCTGCCGACGAAACTCCGTCACTGCCCTGCGATGCGCAGCCGGACGAAATGGATGTCGCCATCGCGATCGATCGCGTGCAGCAGGCCGCCGCCATCGACGTGCGTCATGTGTTCCGCAAATGGGCGGGCCTGCGCAGCTTCGCGCCGGATCGTTCGCCGGTGATCGGCTATGACGAGCGCGTGAAAGGATTCTTCTGGCTTGCGGGGCAGGGCGGCTACGGCATCCAGACCGCGCCGGCCGCGAGCCTGCTCGCGTCTGTGCTTGTGAACGAAGGACGTGTTCCCGATGCGCTCGCGGCATTCGGCATCGACGAAGCGCAGGTTTCGCCGAACCGGTTCGCAACACGCTCCTATCGCGAAGCGGCGGCGCGCTGATCGGTCAGGCTTGCGCCGCATCCCGCGCAAGATCACTTTCGGCACGTGCTGCCGGTCTCTCGAATGGCAACAGCAGTACAGCGGCGATGCCGGCGACCGCGGCGACTACGGCGAAGAATATCGGCGTCGAGAGATCCGACCATAGTGTGCCGATCCAACCCGCCAGAAGGTTGCCCGCGAACCCCGCAAAAAACCATACGGCGATGGCCGTTGCCTCGAAACCCTTGGGTGCGAGGCGTCCGAAGAGACCGAGGCCGACCGGCAGGATGAAGAGTTCGCCCACTGTCAGCACGACGAAATAGAGCGCGAGCCATATCCAGCTGGTGCGGACATGTTCCAGCACGCTGAAATGGGCCGCGAGCCCGCAGAGCACGTAGGACAGTCCGACGACGATCGCGCCGATCACCATCTTCTTGACCGACGAGGGTTCACGGCCGCGGCGCGCAAGACGCGTCCAGACAGCGACGTAAACGGGCGTCAAAAGAATAATCAGAAGCGGATTGATCGACTGGAACCATGCCATCGGAATCAGGTATCCCGTCCCGAGAGCGCGATCGATGCCGATATCCGTCCAGGTGGCGATCGAGTTGCCGTTCTGCTCGTAGGCGCCGCGAAAGACGACGACGGCCAGCATGACGCCGATCAGAAGTGCGAAACGCGTGCGGAATGCGGCCTCCAATTTGCGCGGGGCTTCGCTCTTGACTGTCCGTTGTACGAATTGCTGCTCGGCGGGCAGATATCTCCTGCCGGAGACATAGGTGACAAGAGCGATCAGCATGCCGATGCCGGCTAAGCCAAAACCCCAATGCCAGCCATACGTCTCGCCCAACCATCCGCAAGCGATTGGCGCCACGAACGCGCCGAGATTTATGCCCACATAATAGATGTTGTAGGCCGAGGCGAGGCGCGGATCGCCTTCGCGGTAGAGATGATTGATCTGGCTCGAAAGGCTGGGAAGGAAGAAGCCGTTGCCGAGCGCAACCGCGGCCATCGCCGGATAGAACAAGTTTTCGAAGGTCATCATGAAGTGGCCGAGTGCCATGAGCACAGCGCCGAGTACGACCGCGCGATATTTGCCGAGCAGCCTGTCCGCAATCACACCCCCGAAAATGGGCGTGAAATAGAACGCGGCTGCGTAATAGCCGTAGATCAGCGACGCGTGCTGCTGCCCGATCAGAAGCTCCTTCGTCATGTACCAGACGAGGATCGCGCGCATGCCGAAATAGGAGAACTGCGTCCAGGTTTCGGTGAGGAACAGGATCGTCAGACCGGCGGGATGGCCGAACCAATCCCGCGCAGCACCGCTCTGATCGGCAGCCTGTGTCATGAGCCCCTGCGAATTTTCAGAATTTGAAATATATTGCCAAATCGGAACAAGGCAATGCGAATTCGGGCGTCAGCCGCCGTTTCGTTTCTTGCGCGGCGTACGAGGCTCGGCGCCGTTCGCGGCCGCGCGTTCGCCATGCATGGCGGCGATGATCTGCGATTCGGCACCCGAACAGATCGAGAGCACGCGGCACGGACCGGATCCGGCGGCGAGATACGCATGGCCCATGCCGCTGTCGAAATAGATGGAATCGCCCTTGTTCAGGATCATGGGCGCATACAGCTCGGTGTGGAATTCGACCGTGCCTTCCAGGATGTAGGCGTATTCCTCGCCCGGATGGCGGATCAGTTCGCCGAATTCCTCGAGCGTGCGTTTGTGCAATTCCGCGATGATCGGCACGAAGCGCTTGTTGAGCACTTCCGTTGCCGGATAGGTGTGGCCGTAGTTTTCCGTCTCGATCGTCTGGCCTTCGCCGGCGCGGGTGACGCTGCGCCGTCCGGTCGGCTGACCGCCGGTCGCGATCGACGCGCGCGGACCGAACAGTTCTGCGATGTCGACTTCGAGACCGGCACTGAGCCGCGCGAGCTTGTCGTATGACAAAGACATGCGGTCGTTTTCGATTTTCGACAGGGTCGAGATCGGCATGCCCGTGCGCTTGCTGACGTCGGCGAGCGTCCAGCCCTTCTGAACGCGAATGGCGCGGAGGGCCAACCCCGGCTGCGGGGCTGCGGCCTTGTTTACGCTGCGCATCAGGCGAGTCGTCTTTGCCGGCATGATCGATCTGTAGCGGCTTAAGGCCTCTCTAGACAAGCAGATGAGGCTTTACCGCTTTAGAAAGATATTTGCAATTTCGGAAAATTGTTGGAATAGTGTCAAAGAGACTTCATTTGGGGGCAAATATGTCGAACCGTTCTCGCGCAGCGATTTTGCTGGGCACCACGATTTTGGCCGGAACCGCGTGCGGGATGGCACAGGCACAAACGGCGGCCGCAGGCAGCTCGATCGAGACCGTGACGGTCACGGCGAATAAGCGCTCGGAAGAGGCAAAAAACGTTCCGATGTCGATCTCGGTCGTCGGCGAAGAACAGCTCAACAAGCTCAACATCCGCAGCTACGAAGACTTGATGAATCAGGTGGCGGGTCTGTCCGTCTCGGAAGCCGATCCCTCGCATCCGGTCCTCATTCTCCGCGGCATCAATGCCGGCGGTGACGGGTCGACAGTCGGCACCTATCTCGACGAAACGCCCTACGGCTCGAGCAACGCGCTCGCCAACGGCACGGATACGGCGCCCAACCTCGACACGTTCGACATGCAGCGCGTGGAAGTGCTGCGCGGGCCGCAAGGCACGGTCTACGGCGCAGGCGCCGAGGGCGGTCTCATCAAATTCGTGACCAACGCGCCGGATATGACAGGCTTCGACGACGCGTTTGAGCTCGGCGCCTCAACCATGGCGCATGGCGGCATCGGCAATTCCGTGCGCGGCATGTTCAACGTGGCGGTCACGGACGATCTCGCGATCCGCGTGGTCGGTTTCGACGCGCATACGCCTGGCTACATCAACTCGTCAGGGACGACGTTGGGCGGCCAGAACTTCAACGTGAAGAACGCCAACGAGATAAGCAATTTCGGCGGCCGCGTTTCGCTTTTGTACAAGCCGACGGAGAAGATTTCGATCCGCTTCAATGTGCTGCAGCAGCAGCTCGACGACGGCAACGACTCGACCGAGGATGTCGTGGTCGTGAACGGCAAGATCCAGCCGGCGTACGGCGACTACAACCAGCATCGTACGACGCTTTCTCCAAGCGGTGTGCGCTACTATCTCTACAATTCAACGATCAACTGGGATCTCGATTTCGCGACGGTGACGTCGTCGACAAGCTATACCGATCTCCACGACTTCTCGTTCGCCGACGACTCAGCGCTCCTGGGCTCGAACGTCCAGGGCTTCCTGCATCAGGGAAAATTCATCCAGGAGCTTCGCCTGGCGTCGGATCCGGGGGCAACCGGTCCGCTCGACTGGTTGGTGGGCTTCTACTACGCCAACGAACATGACGGCCTGCACCAGGATGTCGTCGAGGAATTCAAGACGCCGCCGTCCGCAGAATCGCTCAATCTCCAATCGACCTATATCGAGACGACAGGGTTCGCGAACGCGACCTATCACGTGCTTCCCAATTTCGAGATTGGCGCGGGCGTGCGGTACGCGACGGATAGCCAGAACTCCAATGAAGGCCTAACGGTGCCGGCCGTTATTCCCGTCGCCGGCGGTGTGTCGTCGCATAACATTCTCACGTGGTCGACCGACGCGCGCTATCACCTCGACGATCAGACGATGGTCTATGGGCGTGTGGCGACCGGCTGGCGTCCCGGCGGTCCGAACGATCTGCCTCCAAGCGCGCCGGCGGGCGTGCCGAAGACCTTTAATCCCGACTCGCTTATCAACTACGAAGTCGGCGTCAAAAGCGTCATGGCGGACTATAATCTGTCCTTCGATGCCGATGTTTTCGACATCGAATGGCGCGATATCCAAATTCTGGAAACCGTCGACAATTTCAACATCAACGGCAACGGCGGCCGAGCGAACAGCAAGGGTGCCGAAGGCAACGTAACCTGGCAGCCGCTGGATCGCCTGACGTTCGATCTCAATGCCAGCTATATCGACGCGGCTCTGTCCGAGGATGCGCTTGTCGCTGGCGGTCGGAACGGCAATGCGCTTCCCAATTCGCCGCGGTGGAGCGGCACGCTCAGCGGCGACTACGAATTCCTGCCGATCGACCGGTTCACGCCCTATATCGGCGCAAGCGTGCATTACATCGGAATCCGTGGCTGGGGCTTTAACACCAATCCGCTTGCCCCCACTGCTCCCCCTGGCGCCAACATAATTCCCGAAGGCACGCTTCCCGATTACGCGACAATCGACGTTCGTATCGGTGCGAGCTGGGATCGTTGGTCAATCGAGCTCTACGGCAAGAACATCAATGACGCCAAAGGCATCGCAGCTTTCGGTGCCTTTGGTGGATCGACGCAGGCGACCGCCCCCAATACGCTCGCTCCGGGGGGAGCAGTGGGGGCAAGCGGATTGGTGTTAAAGCCCCAGCCACGGATTCCGATGTAATGCACGCTTGCGCCG
>Ga0206821_10081_pt2 | contig 19566 bp, 11 predicted proteins | sample Alteio_BWOrgCont_85_FD_152860 | JGI IMG/M metagenome (GOLD analysis project Ga0206821, IMG submission 152860) | Enriched cells from forest soil in Barre Woods Harvard Forest LTER site, Petersham, Massachusetts, United States -... | ecosystem: Environmental > Terrestrial > Soil > Temperate forest >...
AGCGCGAAGAACGGGATTTTTTCGATGACTAAACGCGGGAGGTTGGAAAGGTTGAGTCGTTCAAATCGTTTAAGAGGCCAGAAATCCAGCAACAGTAAAACAAAAGGCAAGGTCACGACCATTGGTTTGGACATCAAGCCGCAGGCGAAGAAGAACAATGCCAAAAGATAACTCATGACGGCGGGAGCATGGTTGGAGGACGATTGCGCTTTGACGTAACGCACATAAGCCATCAGGGCAAGCATCCAGAAAAACGCGCTTAACACGTCCTTGCGTTCGGATGCCCAGGCGACTGATTCAACATGGAGGGGATGCCAGGCGAACAGAGCTGCCACAAATGCGCTACGCCAAATGGCGCCGGTCAGGTTGCACAACAAAATGAACAACAGCAACGTATTGGCCGTGTGAAAGAGGACATTGACGAAGTGATGTCCAGCGGGGTTTAAGCCAAAGAGCTGGCAGTCGGCCATGTGCGAGATCCAGGTCAAAGGATGCCAGTTAGAGCCATAGCCGCTTTTGAACGCCCAAATGATGTTCGCCCACGTCAAGCCGCTTTTAACGTGCGGATTATCCAGGATGTAATCGGGATCATCGTAGTTCACGAAACCATGCCAGAGGATGGGGAAATAGACGGCAATCGTCCCCGCGGCCAGGGCAAAACAAATGGTGGCCGTTAGTTTTTTACGTTCCGGCATTTTCAATTTGAAAGTCTCCGGAGTTCAGGGTGCGCAGCCAGAATTTGGTCCAGTTCAGCTTTCGCATCTGGGAAATCGGGCGTCAGTTTTAGGGTTTGATAGTATTGATCAGCGGCCCGGGTAAAGTCCTTTTGCTGCGTCATGGCCTGGGCGAGACGATAATGCCCCTTGGTTTGGTTCGGCACCAGGTTTAGCTCTTCAGAAAATTGCCCGGCCGCCTCAGCGGGTTGATGATTATTCAGGTAAGCGAGGCCAAGATTGAACCGGGCATCGGGATCGTTCGGCTGCAACTGGACCACTTTCGAAAAATGCGTGATGGCCTCCGGTAATTTCCCTTCCCGGGCCAGCGCGACGGCAAGATTGCCGTGGGCAAGCGCATAGTCGGGTTGAAGTTGGATGGCAGTGGAAAATTCGCTGATGGCTTCATCCGGCTTGGAGGCGGCCAAGAGGACGGTTCCCAGGTCATAGTGAAGTTTGGGATCGTCCGGCTGGAGCGCGGCGGCTTTGGACAATTGAACAATCGCTTGTGGCAATTTGCCTTCTTTCCAATAGGTTTTGCCGAGCGCGTTATGCGCTTCGACAAAATCCGGGTCATCGTCCAGCGCCGCGGAGAAACGCGCGGCAGCTTTGTCCGGGAAATTATGTTCCAGCAGGAATTTGCCTAGAATGTATTGGAAGCTGGAATCGCGGCCCGCGGCCCTGGCAGCCGCGTCAATGCAAGCAAGCGCTGCGTTTGTGTTACCTGTTTTCCACAGGACGGCGCCCAGGAAAGATTGCCCGGGGGGATAGTCGGGATCAATTCGCACCGCTTCCCGGCAGTAGATTAAGGCATCCTTTTCATCATCAGCCGCATCCAAGGCCTGACCGAGGCAGGCACCAGCGACATAGTTGTCGGTCGTTACTTGCAGGGCATGGCTGAAAAGCGTGATGCTGTTGCGCCAATATCGGATTTGATGTGAAGTGGTAATAAGACAGGCAATAAGCGTGGCGGCTGCGATCATAGCCAGAAATTTTTTCCCACGCTGAGATCCAAGAAAGTCGGTCAACGCCCACGTAACAAGAATAAATAAACCGATGCTGGGAAGATAATCATAACGATCAGCCAGGGATGCCGAGCCTACTTCAACAATTCCTATGGCCGGGACGAACGTTCCCAAAAACCAAAACCAACCAGTAAAAAAATAAGGCCTTTGCCGGGACAAAAAGATAAATGCAAGGGAACAGACGGCCAGCAATACTGCCGCCACGATTGCAAGCAGAAGCAAACCGTGGGCGGGGAACGGATAAAATATCGCCAGGTCTGAAGGCCAAAAGGTTTTGGCGATATACCGTTCGTAGGCCCACAACGCATTTTCGACGCGCAACGAAAGCGGATTTTTCGACACGGCCCCGCCGTTTTTTTGCACGAGATACGTTACGACGCATCCGGCAACTGAAAGCGCGAAGAACGGGATTTTTTCGATGACTAAACGCGGGAGGTTGGAAAGGTTGAGTCGTTCAAATCGTTTAAGAGGCCAGAAATCCAGCAACAGTAAAACAAAAGGCAAGGTCACGACCATTGGTTTGGACATCAAGCCGCAGGCGAAGAAGAACAATGCCAAAAGATAACTCATGACGGCGGGAGCATGGTTGGAGGACGATTGCGCTTTGACGTAACGCACATAAGCCATCAGGGCAAGCATCCAGAAAAACGCGCTTAACACGTCCTTGCGTTCGGATGCCCAGGCGACTGATTCAACATGGAGGGGATGCCAGGCGAACAGAGCTGCCACAAATGCGCTACGCCAAATGGCGCCGGTCAGGTTGCACAACAAAATGAACAACAGCAACGTATTGGCCGTGTGAAAGAGGACATTGACGAAGTGATGTCCAGCGGGGTTTAAGCCAAAGAGCTGGCAGTCGGCCATGTGCGAGATCCAGGTCAAAGGATGCCAGTTAGAGCCATAGCCGCTTTTGAACGCCCAAATGATGCCTGACCAACTCAACCCGTTGGCAATATCGAGGTTTTCGGTGATGTAGCCATCATCGTCAAAATTTATGAAACCATGTGAGAGGAGCGGGAAATAGAGGGTGAGCGTCCCGGCGGCGAGGACGAAACAAATGGCCGCGATCAATTGTTTGCGTGAGAGTTCCGGCATTTTCAATTTGAAAGTCTCCGGAGATCAGGATGCGCGGCGAGAATTTCGTCCAGATCCTTTTTTGCCTCTGGAAAATTGGGGGTCAACCGCAAGGCCTGCCGATAATGAACAACCGCCTTTGCAAAATCGTTTTGCTGCTCCAATGCCTGCGCCAGGCGGAACTGTGCTCTGGTTTGGTTCGGCGTCAATCGCACTTCCTCCGAGAACTGGGCGGCAGCCGCGGCAGGCTGGTGGTCCTGCAGGCAGGCAAAACCCAGGTTAAAACGCGCTTCCGGATCTTCAGGCCGCAATTGGACAACCTTTGAAAAATGCTCGATGGCCTGGTCCAACTTGCCTTGCCCAGCCAGGGCTACGGCCAGGTTTTCGTGCGCCTGCGCAAAGTCAGGCTTGAGCCGGACCGCTTCAGAAAATTCGGTAATGGCCTGATCGGCCCTGGAATTGTGAAGGAGAACCGTTCCCAGATCGTAATGAAATTGAGCATCATCGGGCTTCAGCGTGACGGCCCGGGACAATTCGGCAGCCGCTGGTTGGAATTTTCCCTGTTTCAGAAAGGTTTTGCCGAGGGCATTGTGCGCTTCGGCAAAGGCAGGTTCATCATCCAAAGCTGCGTTAAACCGGGCAACGGCTTCATCCACCCGGCCCTGCTCCAGCAGAAATTTGCCAAAGTTATATTGGACAATTGGATTATCGCCCTCTGTTTTTGAGGCGATGTTTAGTTGGTCGTATGCGCCTTTGGCATCGCCCTTTTTCCAGAGGACTATGCCCAGGAAAAAGTGTCCGGGTGAATAATAGTGATTGATCTGCACAGCATTCCGGCAGCATTTTAGGGCATCATCGTCATCACCGATGGCGTCCAAAGCCTGGCCCAGACAGGCGTCGGCAACATAATTGTCGGTTGTCACCGCCAGTGCGTGGCTGAAGACAGTAATGCTGCTGCGCCAATACGTGATTTGGATTGAAGTGAGGACGAGGCAGGCGGCGAGAGCGGCAACTGCGGCCACGGCTAAAAATTGTTTCCCACGCGACGATCCAAAGAAGTCGGCCAAACCCCAGGTGACGAGAATGAAAATACCGATGCCGGGAATGTAGGTAAAATGATCAGCCATGGATTGCGACCCCGCCTGAATAACGCCGATGACGGGCACAAGCGTTCCCAAAAACCAAAACCATCCGACCAAGAGATACGGCCATTGGCGGGACAAAAGCACGAAGGCAACCGAACAAACCGTCAATAGAACGACTGAGGCGATGGCCAGGCTGTGCAATCCATGGGTCAGGAACGGATAGAATATCGCCAAATCCGTGGGCCAAAAAAACTTTGAGATATAGCGCAGATACGAGGCCAGGGCGTTGGTGATCCGATACGACAAGGTATCGCTGGAAACGGCGCCGCCAACAGTTTGAGTCAAAAAACCGATGGCACTGCCCGTTGCTGCCAGAGCGAAGAAAGGAACTTTCTCTAGAAGCAGCATTGAGAGGCTGCGAACGCTAAAGCCTCCCGGGATGGCAAGTCGTCCCAATGGCCAGAAATCCACCAGAAGCAAAACACACGGCAGTGTTACCACCATCGGCTTGGACATCAGGCCGCAGGCGAAGAGAAGCAGAGCCAAAAGATAATTGATGACGGCGATGGAATACCTGCGTGACATCCGTGATTTGACGTAATGCGCATAGGCGACCAGCGTGAGCATCCAAAAGAATGTGCTCAAGACGTCCTTGCGTTCGCAAGCCCAGGCGACTGATTCCACATGCAAGGGATGCCAGGCGAACAATGCCGCCACGAAAGCGCTGCGCCAGATCGCGCCGGTCAATTGCTTCAACCACAGGAACAACAGCAGCGTATTGGCGATGTGAATAAGAACACTCATTAAATGGTGAGCGCCGGCGTTTAACCCAAAGAACTGACAGTCGGTCATGTGCGAAATCCATGTTAGAGGAATCCAATAACCCTGCTCGACGTGTTCGAATCCCCAGCGAATATCCGGCCAGTTTAATCCTGAATTGATGTGTGGATTTTCTGTGATGTAGCCATCGTCATCGAAATTGGTGAAGCCGTTGTGTCTTACCGGCAGAAATAAAATGAAAGTCCCGACCGCGAGGACCAGGCAAATGGCCGCGAATAATTGATTTTTTGTCAATTTGGCCGTGGGCATGAATCAAAACGAAACGATTTGTCGCTGGCGTTGCCTGAAACGGCAAGTTTTCGTATAGCCGACGCCGCGCGCCAGTTGAACCGCGTCGGCAAAATTCAGCCCGACTTCACCGGGCGCGTGCGCGTCTGAACCAAACGTAATCGGGACGCCTTTTTGAAAGGCGATATTCAGGATTTCCCGGCTCGGATAAATTTCTTTGCAATCTTTTCTCAGGCCGGCGGTGTTCAGCTCGATGGCGCAACCGGATTTTTGTGCGGCATCGAGAAATTTTTCGTAAAGCGGGCGGCATTTGGCATCCGGCTTATGCCCGAATTTTTTCGGCAAATCAGCGTGCCCAATGATTTCGAATAACTTAGATTCCGCGGCCATGGCGAGCCGTTCGAAATAAATCCGCCAGACTTCGAACGAATCGCGGTTTTTCCATTCGGAAATTTTTTTGGGGTCGTCAATGGCCCAGTCGTCCGAAACGTAATGGACGGAACCGATGAAATAATCCCAGGGATACATCCCGGCCAATTCCCGAACCCAGGCTTCGCCGCCGGGAAAATAATCCACCTCCATGGCGAGGAGGATTTGCATTTGGGGGAACTTTTTCTGCGCGCGGCGGACGTTGGCCACATAGGTTTCCAGTTTATCGAAATTCATCCGCCATTGGTCGAAGTTGTCCTGGCGCATGGGTGAGTGGTCGGAGAATCCCATTTCCGGCAGGCCGATCTTCAGGGCATGCTGGACATATTCTTCCGGTTCGCCGGTGGCGTGGAGGCAGAGCGGCGTGTGCATGTGATAATCTGCGGGCAAAACCATGCGCCAGTTTCGAGTTTTGAGCGGCTGGTTTCAAGTTCCAATGAAGAGCATATGCCAGCCCCGGAAGCCTAATTAAAGGCGACAGATTCTTTTTTTGGTTTGCTTCGGCCGGCTTTTGGTTTGCTTTTGGCCACCAAAGGCACCCAAGCCCACAATCGCCCAGCCCAACCCGCCTTCGCCAGGGCTTCGGCGCGGCAAGAAATAAACAATCTTTTTTTTCTGGAAAAAGGCTGGACAGACCAGGACAGACCAGGACGGGCTGAGACAGGGTGCGACCGGCCAACGAATCCCGAATGCTTTTGGGGCTGCCCCCTCGGGGGGAGGGGGGGCGTAAGTAGGTTGGATTAGGTTACATTAGGTTGGAGTCCCCGCAAAGGTTTCTGAAAGGGAGCGCACGCCTTTGGCGTCTCGCCAACCTAAATGCCTGGAGATGGACCCAGCGGGACGCGTGCGCTCCCGAAAACAGAAGCGCCCTTTCTCAACGTTATGTCAAAGAACCCGCCACGTGGAACGTGGTAAACCTTCGTCCCGAAAAGCGGGACTACGGCGCGGCAAGCCGTTCACACGCGCGCGAGGAGCTGGCTCACCTGCACGAGGATTTTAGCAGAGGAGGGGAAAAGGCATAGTTCGTCACTACCCCTATTTTTGAAGGAAGAATTATGAATTAAGAATGAAGAATTTATTAGATAGAATACCCGCATTTGCTGGCGAGGATAACTTGAAAAAAGGAATTGATGTTTTATGCTCGTGTTGGTTCGCTCCCGTAGCTCAAATGGATAGAGCAGCGGTTTCCTAAACCGTTGATTTCGGTTCAATTCCGAGCGGGAGCACCACCCATCGGTTTTTCGTCTTTGCTTTTACAAGTTTCAAGCCTCAAACCTGATACCGCATTTGATAATTGAAACCGCCGAATCAATTATTCGTTTTGGAGGAAGAATTTGGCGAGGAAAGTTTTTCTCGCCTCAATAACCTCCGGCCTTCAAACCGGGGTTTGAACAGGAACAGCAATCTGAGTTTCAACCTTTGCCTCCGTTGTAGATCCTTCTTTAGCTTCAGGTTTAGCCATAGCCTTAACTGGATCAAAAATCCGATAGGCAAGTAATTTTACGGGATCGGTGACTAAGAACCACAACAGCGCGTAGCCCCAGACAAATCCGGCCCAACCCCAACCTAAGGGCGGCATGAGGAATCCATAACCGCAATGATCGTAGCAGTGATTTGCGTGCCGACCACAGCCACCCATACAATCTTCGTAGGGCGGATGGACCAGAAGGGGCCGCGCGTGCGCGCGAGGAAGAACGTCAGATGCCCCGCGACCGATAGCATCAGATAACACATCGGCTGAAGATGCTGATGGTCAAGGTGGAAAACACGGTTCCCCAGATAAAACAAGCCAAACGATGCCACAGGACCGATAATGTGTCCGCGCTTTTGCAAAACATCTACAATGTGAAATTTGTGTTCGGGGAACACTTGGGCAAAGCCATCGGCCTTTTCAATGGACTCGGCTACTTCTGCGGTTTCTTGTTTCTTTGAATCACCCAGGTTGGCGGCATCAAGGATATTTATGCCCATATCCAGTTTCCTGGCCGTTTCCCTGGCGATGGCCAGCGCATCACCCGTCACCATCTTGACATTCACACCCATCTTGAGTGCGGTTGCAATCATGGCCTTCGCATCCTCGCGCGGTGGGTCAAATAACGGTAATACACCCAGAAATTCCCATTGGGCGTCGCCATCCGCCCGCGCCACCCCCAGCGAACGAAAACCACGCGTTGCAAATTCGTTGACTGTCATCTCGACGGCTGGCTTTACTTGCTCGGCGTTGGCGGACAACGCCAAAATCACCTGCGGCGCGCCTTTCGTCATCTTGAAGGTCTTTCCGTCTTTGGTTTTAACAGTGGTTTCGGTGCGTTTATGCACTGGATCGAATGGCTGGAAATGAGTCATCTCATAGGCCTTCAAAGCTTCCTTGTCTTTCAGTCCACCCAGGACGGCCAGATCAATGGGATCATTGTTGTCCGCGCGCGAGGCCAGTGCGCCAGCGAGGATGACTTGATCGGCGGGAACATTATTTACACTGAATGGATCGCCCAGCGTTAGCTTGTTCTGTGTCAAGGTGCCGGTCTTGTCGGCGCACAACACATCCACGCCCGCCAACTCCTCGATAGCCACCAGCTTGCTGACAATCGCCTTCTTCCGGGCGAGATGACGCGCACCGACTGCCATTGTCACCGACAACACCGTCGGCATCGCCACTGGAATCGCGGCCACTGTCAGCACCAAAGCAAATTGCAGTGTCGTAAGAATGTGGTCGCCGCGATAGATCGCGAAATCAATAATCACTACCACCAAGGTCACTGCGAGGATAATCAGATAATTGCCGATCTTCAAAACTGCTTTTTGAAAATGGCTGACCGTTTGCGCCTCCTGTACCAGTTGCGCCGTCTTGCCAAAATAAGTATTCCCACCTGTGGCATAAACCAGCGCGCCAATTTCGCCACGCCGAATGATCGAACCGGAAAATACGGCCTCACCAGCTTTGCGTGTGGTGGGTAGGGATTCGCCGGTCAACGCAGATTGGTCCACCGATACCTCGTCGCCGGCCAGCAGTCGCGCATCGGCCGGTATGATGTCGCCCAATCGCAAGCGGATGACATCACCCGGCACTAAGTCGCGCGCGAGTGAATTAATCCATTTGCCGTCGCGAATCACGCGAGCCTTAATCGCCAGTTGGGCTTTCAGAGCCTCGATGGCGTTGCCCGCAGTGCGTTCTTCCCAGAATCCGACCACGGCATTGGCCACCAGCAGGAGGAGAATGATGAAAAAGTCCGGCCAATCCCTGACCACCCCTGACAGAACAACCGCGACTTCAATCATCCATGGGATAGGACCCCAGAAATATGAGAGGAATTTTAGCAACAGATTGGTCTTCTTTTCTTCCAGCTCATTTGGCCCATATTGCGTGAGCCGTTTCTGTGCCTCGGCTTGCGTGAGACCTTCCGGTGACGATTCCAATTTTTTCTCCACTTCCGCCAAGGGGAGGATTTTTAGATCATCCTTGGCATCGGGATTCTTCGGCTTCGGTTCAGGAGCCTGGGGTTGTTCGATAGCGGATGTCGTGTTCACTTGCGATGATTTTTAGCTGTAACAGCTCGGCGATAGTCCTGTTATTGCCCGACAGTGGCTGGCGTCATCGGCTGCGAATGGCCATGAATCGGCCAGCGCAGATCGCCGGTCATTAGATAGATCACCATACATGCCAGCATCAAAATCACGCCGAACCACATACGCCAATCACGATGCGCACGTTTCCAATAGGGACGGGGAATGTCTCTATTCATAAATTGGGCTATTGGTTGTTTCGATTTGCTTCTATCACTGCTTGCCCGTTTTCCTGGCCCCATCTCGAATTTTTTCTTGGCTCACTTTTATTGGCCGGAACGCTCCACTTCCAGTTTAGAATTTCCGGCAAGTCCTGCCCGTGCTTGTCAATATAATGTTTATGTTCGATGAGCTTGTCCTGCATCTGTTGCTTCAAATATGCGCCTTTGGAGCCTAAATTGGGCACACGATCCACTACATCCTGCACCAGATGAAAGCGATCGAGTTCATTTTGCACCCTGATATCGAAGGCGGTCGTAATGGTACCCTCTTCCTTGTAACCGCGGACGTGAAGGTTGCGGTTGTTACGACTATAGGTCAGCCGATGGATCAGCCACGGGTATCCATGGAAGCCAAAAATGATGTGTTTGCCCTTCGTGAACAGTGAATCGTAATCCGTATCGTTCAATCCGTGCGGGTGTTCGGTTTTGGGTTGTAGCTTCATGAGGTCAACTACATTGATCACCCGGATTTTGAGATCAGGCAGATGCTGTCGCAAAATCGAAACGGCTGCTAAAACCTCGAGAGTAGGCGTGTCGCCGCAGCAGGCCATCACTACATCCGGTTCGGCATTTTGGTCGTTGCCAGCCCATTGCCAAATCCCAATGCCTTCCGTGCAATGGATAACGGCAGCATCCATGCTCAACCATTGCGGGAGGGCGTGTTTGCCGGCTACGACGACATTGACGTAATGGCGGCTGCGCAGGCAATGATCAAACACCGACAACAGACAGTTTGCATCGGGCGGCAAATAGACGCGCACAATGTCGGCTTTCTTATTGATTACGTGGTCGAGGAAACCGGGATCCTGATGGGTAAAACCATTGTGATCCTGCTGCCAGACATGGGAGGTGAGCAGATAATTTAGCGACGCGATTTTCCGGCGCCAGGGCAGTTCCAACGTGACCTTCAGCCACTTGGCATGCTGGCTGAACATTGAATCCACGATACGGATGAAAGCCTCATAGCTGTTGAACAATCCATGCCGTCCGGTGAGCAGGTATCCCTCCAGCCAACCTTCGGACTGGTGTTCGCTCAACATCGAGTCCACCACACGGCCGGCAGGCGCGAGAAATTCATCATTTTTTATTTCCTTGGCATCCCACTGACGGTTGGTCGTCTCAAAAACCGCACCCAGTAAATTTGAAAGCGTCTCATCAGGACCGAAGATGCGGAAATTATGTTCGTTCAACTTGACTATGTCGCGCAGGAACTTACCAAGCACCATCGTATCCTGTCCGCTTACCGCTCCGGGTGAAGGCACATCAACCGCATGAACATGAAAATCCGGCATAAGCAAGTCGCGCAATAAAAGTCCGCCATTGGTATGCGGATTGGATCCCATACGCTTGTTTCCTTTTGGAGCTAACTCTTGCAGCTCTGGATTGAGCCGGCCGGTTTCATCAAACAGTTCCTCCGCCTTGTAACTCTTCATCCAGCTTTCGAGTTGTTTGACGTGCTGAGGATGTTCGGCATCCACCAGGAGTGGCACTTGATGTGAACGGAAGGTGCCTTCCACTTTCAGGCCATCAACTTCTTTCGGCCCCGTCCAACCTTTCGGTGACTTGAGGACGATCATCGGCCAGCGCGGGCGTGTGGTGTCTTTTTTGTCGCGCGCATTTTTTTGAATCTGCCGTATATCTTCAATGGCCTTTTCCAATACAGTAGCCATGAGTTCATGCATTTTTTCCGGCTTGTCGCCTTCCACAAAATAAGGTGTCCAGCCGCAGCCGCGAAAAAATTGCTCCAACTCGTCAGGCTCGATACGGGCCAGAAGGGTCGGGTTGGAAATTTTGTAGCCATTCAGATGCAGGATGGGCAGCACGGCCCCGTCGCTGATAGGGTCGAGAAATTTGTTAGACTGCCAGGCGGTCGCCAGCGGGCCGGCTTCAGCTTCGCCGTCGCCGACCACACACGCAACAATCAAATCCGGATTATCGAACGCCGCCCCGAAAGCATGGCTGAGCGAGTAACCCAACTCGCCCCCTTCGTGAATGGACCCCGGCGTGGTTGGCGCAACATGACTCGAAATCCCGCCCGGAAATGAGAATTGCGTAAACAACTTTTTCATCCCGTCTTCGTCTTGCGTGATATTCGGATAAACCTCGCTCCAGGTGCCTTCAAGGTAAACGTTGCCCACAATTGCCGGGCCACCGTGACCGGGGCCGGCAACATAAAACATATTCAGGTCATACTTCTTGATGATCCGGTTCAAATGTACATAAATGAAATTCTGGCCGGGCGTTGTGCCCCAGTGTCCCACGACCAGCGGTTTTACATCTGAGAGTTTCAGGGGCCGTTTCAGCAGCGGATTGTCGTAGAGATAAATCTGGCCGACCGACAAATAGTTTGCCGCGCGCCAGTAGGCGTCCATTTTTTGGAACAGATCCGGGGAGAGAGTCTTGGTTTTCATAGGAAATTATGAGTTCAATGTTCACATTGCATCACCTTGAAAGGTGCTCTCTTTTGGATGCATCAAACAATGGGGTGAACACCTTATCGCGGATTTTACTCTCACCAATGAAGACGCCCAAGCAACCTCCTTGGCCGATTTGACTAATCATGTCTGGGTGGCCGACATCATTTTCACTCGGTGCGCCGGTCCGTGCCCGCGCATGACCACCCAAATGAAATCGGTGCAGAATGCGCTGCCACAAAACAGCGAGACAAGGCTCGTGACACTCACGACTGATCCCGATTACGATTCGCCGGAAATTCTGAAACGATACGGTGAACGTTCACAATCGAATACCATTGATTGCGCAGCCATCGCATTATGGCTGGTGGGCTGCCAGCGATGGGAATTTTGAAGAGGTTTTGAAATTCCCTGACAAAGATGAATTGGATTGGCATCCTGTAAACGGGTTATGGACAAGAACCCTAATAGAAAATCCCGGATACGATATTCAAGCATGGTCTCCCGGCGCGCATTTAGTCTTATTGAGTTGCTCGTCGTCATCGCCATTTTGGCGGCGATTTTGTTGCCGACCCTGGCAGCGGCCAGGCGGCAGGCGCAGGAGACTGAGTGCCGGAATAACGTGAAGCAACTTGCCTCGGCGGCGTCCATGTATTTGAGCCAGGATGGGCCGATTAGCTACCCATCTCTGCGGTCGGTATGGTTTCCGGCGGTGATGGGAAATTTATGGTGGCAGCGAAAGGTGATGCTTTGCCCCACGGCGGCGACGCCGGCAGAATCACGTCCGGGCCACTGGGTCAGCGGTTCGGCGATCAATGCCTGGTCCTGGTATGGTTCGTCCGCTGCGGAGACCAACGGGAGTTATGCGCTAAATGGCTGGCTGTATTCCACGGCGATAAATACTCGATTTGGCTGGGGGTCAGACGCGCTCACGAATTACTTCCAGAGCGAAACTGCTATTCGCTATCCCTCCACCACGCCGGTTTTTGTGGACGGCGTTTGGCCGGATATGTGGCCGATGCCAACGGATGAGCCGTCGTCTGATTTGTTTCAATTGAATCCGAATCAAAACGAGGGAGGTGGAATGAACGTTGCCACCATCGCGCGCCATGGTCTGGCTCCCAGTAAAAGCTATAGTAAAGTGGATACGAGCGGTCCTTTGCCGGGAAGAGTCAATGTGGGGCTGACGGATGGCCACGTGGAGGTTTCAACCTTAAACAACCTCTGGCTCTATACGTGGAACGCCAACTACGTTATTCCCGTTAAATGATAAAAATTAACGAGCCGCATTTAAGGCACTTGATTGGTTTGTTCCCGTTTTTGGCGCGTCCATAGGGAACGAATTATTTGTATGGCTGTAAATGACATCGCCATAAGATTGATTGGTGGCCCAATACGGCGAATTTACGTTTATATAACACCCGCGTATTTCGCCGTTCGTGTAATAACCTCCGGGACTGCCGGGTGGTATTGCGGCGAGAGTCGCTGGGGATGCGGCCGTCACCGTTAATCCCGCGGGCGGTGCCGGCACACTGGGTGAAGCTGCTGTCGGGGCTGTGGGGGCCTGTGATGCAATAGTTATAGCAGGTATAGCAATCGTGGGTGCCAAGTTTGTGTCATCACCGTTGGCATCAGCCAAAGTGCCTAAAATGCCGACGGTAATAATCGAGATGAGTTTTTTTGTTTTCGTACCATTCAATTAAAATAATGCACCAATGCGTCCTTTTCATTCGTCTTAGCATAAAGAATACCGATGATGAAATTTGCGAGTTTTCGAGGGAAATTGAAAAAATCATCGCCACACTTCTTCACGGTATCGCGCATTTTGCAGTTCTTGCCAGGCGGCAGCCTTGTGAATTGCGGTAACATCGCCGCATTGCCGCTATCAGCAACACTCTAAAACCGTGCAGGCGTGGCTTTCTTCCTCAGAACGCAGAAACGTCCGCGTGGCGTCCTCGACATGTTTAAACTACATCGGCGGGCAGGGCAGGGTGGGATGACCGCAGGCCAGAGTTACTTTTCTCCCTCACCCTCAATCCCACGACGGAACAACACACGAAACGGCACTCGCTCCGCTCGTTAGAGCCCGCAGGGCAAGAGGGAAGACAGTGTCAGGAAGCCGTCAGGTTCAGCGGTTCCCAAGCGCGAAGTTTTTCCGGCGCAATCTACCTCCAGTGCGGTTGCGGCCGAAAATCCAGAATCGCCTTCAACACGGGCGTCATTGTTTCTGCGCGGTGTTGGAGCTCGGGAATGGAAAGCACATCGGGCGCGCGGCGGGTTTTGCCCGCTCCTTTAGGCCCCCCGGTTAGCAAAGCCGGATGATCCGTTAACAATTTCTTTTCTTTGGTTATTTGCGGCATCGTGTTCATAAACACGCTCCTTTCAGCACATTATTTGTTCTGCCCAATAAGAAGTATCGGTCCTTTTTACCGGATTGCAATGCCTGCTAGAGCATTTTTTCGAGGGGGAGAGAAATCGTAAAGGTCGAGCCTTTGCCCGGGACGCTTTGGGCCACGATTTTTCCCTGGTGTTCACGGGCGACGCGCTGGGAAATCGCCAGCCCCAGGCCAGTGCCGTTTTCCTTGGTGGTGAAAAAAGGCTCGAAGACCCGGTCCAAGTCTTCCTTGGGAATGCCGATGCCGGTGTCGTGGATATTGATCTTCAGGAAACGCGTATCTAATTCACCCTGGGCAATGTCCGTGGAGATGGTGAGAGCGCCATGGGCGCCCATCGCTTCAAGGGAATTTAAAAGCAAATTCATGACCACCTGCTGCAATTGCGCTTCATCGCCGCGAATCACGCCCGGGGTTGCCCGGAAATCGCGCGTCACGGAAATCGTTTTGCCAATAATTTGATGCTGCAACAAGCGGAGGGATGCTTCCAGGACGTCGTGAACTTTTACGGCGGTGAAGGTGGCCGGTTTAGGCGCCGCGAAGCGCAGCATCTGGCTGACCATGGAATCAATCCGTTTCAATTCGCGGTCCACGGCCACCGCCAGTTCGCGGTCGTCGCTTTTTTCAATGCTTAATTGGACGAAGGTTTTGACGGGGACCAGCGCATTTTTGATTTCGTGGGCGATGCCGGCGGAGAGGGTTCCCAGATTTGCGAGCCGGTCAAGACGCTGTAGATTCTCATCCAAAATCGCTGAGGACTTTCCCGGCGCGTTTGGACTAGCGTCTTTTTCGCCTGGCTTTCCAGAACCCATTTCGTTTTGGAACATAAGACCAAAATGGGTTCCAGACAAACAAAAAACGGCGGGCACGAAAAATATTGATTGGATAAATAGACTTCATATTTAGAACTGACATTGTTACGCAATTAGTCACACTATTGGCAGTACATGAAAGAAATTTTTGACAGTATCGAGTCGGTGATCGCCGATATGCGCAAAGGCAAGACGGTGATCGTGGTGGACGATGCCGATCGTGAGAACGAAGGCGATTTAATTATCGCAGCGCAACATGTTACGCCCACGTCCGTGAACTTTATGGCCCGTTATGGACGCGGCCTGATTTGCGTGCCGACCACGTCCGAACGGCTCCAGCAACTGGGGATTGAGCGGATGGTCCGCCAAAACCGCGAGAATTTCCGCACGGATTTTCAGGTGAGCGTGGACGCCGCGAATGGGATCACGACGGGCATTTCCGCCGCCGATCGCGCCAAAACCATCCAAATCATGGCCGACCCCACGGCGGTGCCGGACGATTTGGTCCAGCCTGGGCATGTGTTTCCGCTGCGCGCGCGGCCCGGAGGCGTGCTCCAGCGGGCCGGCCACACGGAGGCTGCCGTTGACCTTGCCGAGTTGGCTGGTTGCCGTCCCATTGGCGTGCTCTGCGAAATCCTGAACGATGACGGCACAATGGCGCGCCTGCCGCAGTTGTTCAAGTTCGCCAGGAAACACAAATTAAAGATCTGCACGATTGAGGACCTGATTCATTTCCGCCGCACGCGCGAAAAGCTCGTGGAACGGGTCGAAACGGTGAATATGCCCACGGAATACGGCAACTTCGATTTGCATTTGTATCGCTCGAAAGTTGACGGGCAGCATCATGTGGCCCTCGTGCGCGGCGACGTAGCGGGCCATAAGAATGTGCTCGTGCGTGTCCACAGCGAATGCCTGACGGGCGATGTTTTTGGCTCGTGCCGTTGCGATTGTGGCCCGCAATTGCACCAGGCTATGCGGCAGGTAGCCCGGGCCGGTCGTGGAGTTATTGTCTATATGCGGCAGGAAGGGCGGGGCATCGGCCTGGCTCCGAAGATCAAGGCTTACAAGTTACAGGAGCAGGGGTATGATACCGTCGAGGCAAACAAAAAACTCGGTTATGGCACGGACTTGCGTGAATATGGGCTGGGCGCGCAAATCCTCGTTGACCTTGGCTTGAAAACCATCCGGCTGCTGACGAACAATCCCAAAAAGGTGGTTGGATTGGAGGGTTACGGCCTGAAAATCACGGAACAGGTGCCTATCCGCGTCAAACCCAACCCGCACAACGAACGTTATTTAAAAGTGAAGCGTGAAAAGATGGGGCACTTGCTTTGAGCGGGCTGAGCATCGTTCGTATAACTAATACTTCTTACCTGTTGAATAACGCCCTTAACTTTTTTTAATTTTCCCATCTTTTTTATTTGCCGAACGCCAACAGCGGCCCTAGTTTTCATCGGCAACGGCCATTGAGGTCGGGCATTTGGAACTGCAAATCTATGAAGAAAGAACCATTGTCGGCTGCCGAGTTGGATGAATTGGTCGCGGGGTTGAAAAAATTGTCGCGCAATATCTGGTGGTCGTGGGATCAGGAGGCACAGGATATCTTCCAGGAACTCTCCCCGCGCGGCTGGCAAAATCTTTATCACAATGCCGTGGCCGTTTTGCATGAGGTCTCCGAATACGAGCTTCGTGCGCATTTGCAGGACGGCAGTTTCGAGCGGCGTGTCCGCGCCGTATTGAAGGATTTCGACGCCTATTTGAACCAGAAAGATACCTGGGGGCATATCCACGCCCCGGAGTTGCATAAAAATCCCGTCGCTTATTTTTCCGCCGAGTTTGGTTTCCACGAATCGCTGCCCATTTCCGCGGGCGGCCTGGGAATTTTGGCGGGCGACCATGCGAAATCCGCGAGCGATCTCGGCCTGGGGTTCGTCGGCATCAGTTTGTTTTACCGTGAAGGTTATTTCCAGCAGACGATTGATTCCAACAACTGGCAGACGGAATTTTATAATTTAATTGACCCGAAAAATGCCCCGCTCGAGCCCGTATTGGATGAAAAAGGCCAGCCATTGATCTGCGAAGTAGAAGTGGATTTGAACAAGGTGCTCTTCAAGGCCTGGCGGGTAAACGTCGGGCGGGTGCCGGTCTATTTGCTCGATACCAACCATCCTGACAATGCGCAGCATTTCCGCGATTTGACGGCGCGCGTATACGGCGGTGACAGCACGATGCGCGTGATGCAGGAAATCTTGCTGGGCATCGGCGGCATCCGGCTCCTGCGCCGGCTGGGTATCGCGCCTTCGGTTTTCCACATGAATGAAGGGCATGCGGCGTTCCTGACATTGGAATTGATACGCGAACGGATGGCGGCGGGGAAAAGCTTTTCTGACGCCTGCGCCGAGACGAAGGCCCAATGCATTTTCACAACGCATACGCCGGTGGAGGCCGGCCACGACCGTTTCAGCCAGGGCCTGATGGATTATGCATTGCAACTTTTCCGGCAAAAACTGACCGTGCCGTTCGAGGACATTTTAGGCCTGGGCCGGGTGAATCCGCAAAATCCGCAGGAACCGTTTTGCATGACAGTGCTGGCGTTGAAGCTTTCCCGTTCGGCGAACGGCGTGAGTGAATTGCACGGCCAGGTCAGCCGTCACATGTGGCAGCCGCTTTATCCGAACCTGCCCGTTGATAAGGTCCCCATTGGCCACATTACCAACGGCATCCATTTGCTGGGCTGGATGAAAGGCTCCGTGCGGAAATTCTGGCGGGAAAAATTGACGAACGACGACGATGAAGCCACCAAAATGTGGCACGATAAATTCGGGCACGATTGGGCCATGGCCATCAATTCCGGGGATTTTTGGGAGAAGATGGCCGACCCATCGTTTGTTTCGGATGAAGAATTGTGGGCGTTGCGCTACAGCCAGCGCCGCGAGATGATTGAGTTTATCCGCCGCCGGACTCTTTACATGTCCGCGCGTGTGTCGGCGGGGGATTTTATCCGCTTTGACCATCTGCTTAATCCCGACGCCCTGACCATCGGTTTCGCGCGGCGTTTCGCCACTTATAAGCGCGCGCCGCTCATCTTCCAGCAGTTCGATAACATTGTGAAGCTATGCAAAGACAAGAACCGCCCGGTTCAATTTGTTTTTGCTGGAAAGGCCCATCCGCGAGACGATGACGGGAAGCGGTTCATCCAGCAGATCATCCATTTGAGCAAGCATAGCGACCTCGCGGACTATCTGGTGTTCGTGGAAAATTACGATGTCCACGTAGCGCGGCAAATGGTCAGTGGCTGCGACGTTTGGCTGAACAATCCGCGGCGTCCGCTCGAAGCCAGCGGCACGAGTGGCATGAAAGCCGGCTGCCACGGCTGTTTGAATTTAAGCATCCTCGACGGCTGGTGGCGGGAAGGATACGACGGCACCAATGGCTTTGCCATAGGCGAAGATTCTCAGCCCGACAAAGTTGAGGAGCAGGACCGCCTTGACAGCACGAACCTTTACCGGACGCTGACCGAGCAGGTCATCCCGCTGTATTTTGACCGCGACGCCAGCGGCATTCCCCGCAAATGGATCCAGCGCATTCGCCGCGCCATGACCACACTGGTGCCACAGTTCACCACCGACCGCATGGTGAAGGAATACGCGCGGAACTACTACCTGGCAAAATAACGCAGCCACGCCGGATTGGAATTTGCTGGAAAAACGATGCCATTCCGGCATTCTGTTTTCGATGACCTATTTGCAGAAACTTGCCGCTGATATCGCACAGGAATTTTCTAAAATCTATGGACGCGAGCCGCACTGGATTGTCGCCGCGCCGGGCCGCGTCAACGTCATCGGCGAACACACCGATTACAACGACGGTTTCGTTTTGCCCACGGCCATAGATCGCTATGCGGTCATGGCGGCGGACATGGCGGCGGACGGCAAAAATACGATCCAAATCCGTGACATTTCCGGCGTGGAACCGGCGCTGATCGATTTGTCCGTGCCGCTCAAGCCGGGCAAGCCCAAGTGGTCGAATTACCCGCGCGGCGTCATAGCGGGTTGTTTGGAGCGCAACCTCAATCCGGGCAGCCTGGATGTTCTGCTGCATTCCACCGTCCCCCTGGGCAGCGGCCTTTCCAGCAGCGCGTCACTCGAAGTCTGCACGGCCACCTTGATTGAAGCCGTTACCGGCCGGACCATTGTTCCAGTGGAAAAAAGCATTGCTTTGCCAAAAAGCCGAGCACGAATTTGCCGGCGTGCCTTGCGGCATCATGGACCAGTTCATTTCCGTCATGGGACAGCAAAACAACCTGCTCCTGCTGGATTGCCGCTCGCACGAAACGCAATTCGTGCCGATGAATGACCCGGCGGTTTCGTTGCTGGTCATCAATTCAAACGTCAAACACGAGCTGGCCAATGGCGAATATGCCCAGCGTCGCGCGCAATGCGAAGCCGCGGTGAAGATTCTTGGTGTCCCTTCGTTGCGCGATGCGACGCCTGAAATGCTGGAAAGGGCCAAAGGAAAAATGGATGATGTCGTTTTTCGGCGCGCTCGGCATGTCATCGGCGAAATCGAGCGTACCCTCCATGCCGCCGAAGGCATCCGCGCCTCGAATTGGCCCACCGTGGGTCAGTTGATGTATGCCAGCCACCAATCACTACGCGATGATTACGAGGTCAGTTGCAAGGAATTGGACGCGATTGTCGAAATTGCCGAGGGCATCGGAATCAAAGGCGGCGTTTATGGCTGCCGCATGACCGGTGGCGGCTTTGGCGGT
>Ga0206821_10112_pt1 | contig 19464 bp, 20 predicted proteins | sample Alteio_BWOrgCont_85_FD_152860 | JGI IMG/M metagenome (GOLD analysis project Ga0206821, IMG submission 152860) | Enriched cells from forest soil in Barre Woods Harvard Forest LTER site, Petersham, Massachusetts, United States -... | ecosystem: Environmental > Terrestrial > Soil > Temperate forest >...
TTATTTTTGCTAAACCATCTTCTTCCACGGGTGCAGTTACATAATCAGCATGGTCTTTAAGTTCATCCATAGCGTTTCCCATAGCCACTTTATATCCTGCAATTTCAAATAACGGCAAATCATTATTACCGTCTCCAACTGCCATAAGATATTGTTTATTTATATTTTCTAATTTCAATAGTACTTCTAATGCATGTTTTTTCGTAGCTTCAATATGCGTAATATGAATATCTATATGATTTGGAGTCCATGAATTTACCTCATGAATAGCAATTTGGGGAATTTTTTTTAGTTCTTGCACTATGATATAGGCATCTTTCTTACTGACAGTCATAATAAAAATGACTTGCTCAGGTTGAATTACAATGTTTTCTATGGCAGGAGAAGCTTCAAGCTGATCACTTATCCAAACTTCATATGAGTATGGCATACAGACTGAAATTATATTTTTTACTTGTTCAGCGGATAGTTCTTTTTTCCAAAGCGTTTCTTCTGTTTGAGGATTAATTATTTGTGTTCCACCTGCTATAACGCAAGGACTGGTAATATGTAATGCTTTAAGAATATGACGTGCATTAGAAAGAGGTCTTCCCGTTGCTACACTCACTATTACTTTTTTCTGAGCTTTGGCGACTGTCTCTATTAATCGTTTAGAAGGCATACCATCTTTTTTATTTGGAATAGCAGTACCATCTAAATCAAAAATTATAGCTTTTATTTCCATCCGATAATTATATCAGAAAAGGAGCTAAATTTCGTTTGCTGGCAAGCCTTGACGATCTTGGAGCTTTCTATTTAAGTTTATAAAAGCTAATCTATTCTTTTATGAGATATCCAGGGATATTATAATTTGATTTTAGCCAATTAAAATATTCAATGTTTTCAGTTGTATTTAAATGTTTAATTATTTGTTTACCAATATCTGATAATCCATAGAAACCTGGAATCGTTATATCAACTACATTTTTATCTGCAGGTGCAAATAAAATATTCTTTTCGAAATATGGAACCATATAATTTTTATTCTCAGGATTTGGAATAGTATTTGTCATTTCATTAGGTAAAAATAATCCTAAATTCTGTAGAGATTGGAGGCTTCCGAAATCTATGCCGATTTGTGCTAAAAATTTCTTGGCGCTCTCTGGTAAATGAAATAATTCTTGTGGAATCTGACCCTCATTAATTATTAATGTACCAATTTTTTCAAATAATTTGAGTTCCTTTTTCCCAAGCATTTTTATTGTCTGCAAAGTCCCCATAGAATATGTTCCAGGCTCATTATATTCACCTGCTATAATTTTTGCTATTAACTCTTGCATTTCTTCGTTTGATATTTCTTTGGAGTGTTCAAGAAACCCCCAAAAAACATCATCATCATGAGGTAATTTATTTTCTTTGGATATTATTAAAGGTGTTGCTTTAAGTAAAGTATTGCACCAGTTGGAATACTGCCTATTTATTTTTACAGCTTCAGCTTGAATCCAAAATGGTTTTTCAATTTCCCACCTTGTTTTTACTTTGTCTGCCTCAACATCTCCTTCTGCTTCAAAAACTTTAATTGATGTGCCAGTAAATTTCGTTACTGCATAATCTACAAATTTATTCGCGGCATTTGATAAAGTTTTTTCTGCTAACTTTTTAATTGGTTTAGGTATGTTATCCATTCAAACTCACTTTTTTATCAGGATTATCTTGATTATATTTTTCAATTACTCTATTTAAATCTTCAATTGTTAACTTTTTATTTAGGTCAATTTGTAATTTTGGGCTTGTAATTTCGTTATAATGAAGTTTATATGTATCTCTCAAATCGGTGTTTGACACAGATGTATATACTTCAGTTGTAGCTAAACTCGAATGACCTAGCATTTCTTGAATTATTCTAAGATTCACATTTTTTTGTAGTAATTTTGCAGCAAAAGAATGTCGTAAAGTCATTGGCGTAACGTCAAATGGAAATTTTGCATCTCTTCCATATTTTCTTATACTTCTCTCAATACTACTAATGCTTAAACGTCTATTTTTTACTGTTGCAATTGTGTAGCTAATAAATAAGGCCTTTTCGCTATCCGTTCTTGTTTCTAAATATTTATCAATCCATTCCCGGGCTCGATCAGATATAAAGGCAGGTCTATACTTATTACCTTTACCTCTCATCTGCAATTCTGTTTTGTTTCTTACATTATCTATATTTAATTTATATAACTCTGACGTTCGTAGACCTGTTGAGTAAAATAGTTCTATTATCGCCCTATCTCGTAATCCCCAAACAGTTGATGTATCGATTACACCAAAAAGTACATCTCTTTGCTCTTCATTTAAATAATTTCGAGGAGAAGACTTTTCTTTATGTGTTTGTATTTTATATGGATCTAACGACTTTATGCCAACCCTTGATAGATATATAAGGAAGGCTCGTAATGCGCCTGTATATGCATTTTGTGTGCTTTTTTTAGTATTCCTATTTATTATAAAAAGTTGAAAAGCACGAACGATATCTAAGTCTAAATCTTCTACAGTTAAGTTTGGATACTCCTTGGTAAACCAATTATAGAATGTACCTAGTTGTTGTTGATATGTAAAGATTGTTGTATGAGATCGATGTTTTTGTGTGCGTAAATATTTATGATAGTAGTCGTTTAAAATAGTTTTTAGATCAGGTGTTTCCATATCGTTTTTTTTCTTAAAGGACGTAAGTTAGTCCTACAATAAAAGATTATACAGCGTTAATAATTGAAAATCAATTACCAAAATACATACTCCAATGCTTGACTTTTACTATATAAAATCATATATTATCCGTATCTTGCTTTTGCAGGCTGTTTAGCACTTTGTTCAATCAAAGGAGAACCAACCGATAGCTCCAGAAATATCTTAATTAACCTCATAGGAGCACGACAATCTATCTCCATTAAATATTTTGTCTTGCTTACTTCTTGCAGAAGTTTGCGTTTGCAAACTTGTGAATACTTTAGCTACAACCCAAACAGAGAAATTAAAAAAGTATTTAAAAGAAACGCTTGATCGCGATTTTTCTGAGGCAGAAATTAATGAGATAAAAGAAAGTCTTTATTATTTCGCAAAAGCAAAAAAAGCATACCTCCAACAAAAGGAGGAAGGGAGGCGTTAGCCTCCCGATAGTTCTTGTCGGATGTATACTAACAGTCCGACATACGTTTAATCAATTAAACATTTGGGCACGATTAAAAAAATAAAAATAATTAAAAATTCAGGGTTCTAATGGGTGTATAATTTTTTAGAAAATGATATTATCATATCGTTTCTGCCAAACAAAAAAAATAAATGAAATATTTTATCTATTGCAGAAGATCATCAGAAGAAGAATCGAAGCAGGTGCAATCCCTGGAAACGCAAGAACGGGAACTCCACGAATATGCAACAAAATATAATCTGGAAATAAAAGAAATAATCAAAGAGAGTAAGTCAGCAAAGACAGACGGAAACAGACCACTATTTACAAAAATGTTTGATGCGATCTCACATGGAGAGGCAAGCGGTATCTTAGTACACCATATTGACCGGCTTTCCAGGAATGGTATAGAGTCGGGGATGATAATTAAGCTCTTCGAGTCAGGTCTCCTACAAGAAATTAGAACGCCTTCCAGGATTTACGCCAGCGTTCAGGATATGCTATATATGGATTTTGATTTTGTGTTCGCATCTCATTATTCACGCAACCTCTCGAATAGAGTAAAGGAAGGAAATAAAACTAAACTTCTTAAAGGAGAATATATTGGGTGTCCACCATTAGGGTATATTTATCAAAAGGCAAAATTAGTACCTGACCCATTAAGCGCTAAACATATTAAAAAAGGATTTACACTTTATGCAACCGGACAATATACAGAAAAACAATTAGTGAATATTTTATATAAAGACGGGTTACGTTCTCGATTAGCTAACAATAAAGTGCCAAAATCTTCAATTCATACATTTCTTCGTAATCCAGTTTATTACGGGGTCATTAAACGCGATGGTATGTTCTACAAGGGCATTCATAAACCATTAGTGAATAAAAACACCTACGACAAAGTTCAACTCGTTTTACAAGGTAAAAATAGGACAAAGGTTAATAAGCTAAATTTTCTTTACAAAAATTATCTCTGGTGTTCGTTTTGTGGTTGTAAATTAACATCAACAAGGAAAAAAGAAAAATATGATTATTACTACTGCACCAATGGCAAGGGAAAATGTATTGAACATGAAAAATATCTTACAGAAAAAGAAGTTTTTGAATTACTACACAAAATAATGAAAGGATTAACTCTTGATAAAAAAATGGCAGATATGGCTTTTGATATTTATAAAGAAAAATTTTTAGAGAAGCAAAAAGAAAAAGTAAGTTATAAAGAAACTATCAAAGGACAAATCACAAATATAGATAAAAAGCTTGAGAGATTATTAAATCTTTTTCTTAATGAGGGAATAAATGAAGAATTATATAAGGAGAAACAAAAGGCTCTCCAAAATCAAAAAACAGAATTAGAAATTGAGTATTCTAACGCAAAAGAGCAAAACGCCTCTACAACTTTGGAACTTTTAGAAAAGTTCAAAAATCAAGCCTGTGAGCTTGAAGAAATGTTTAAAAATGGAAATCCGAAAGTAAAACGATATTTGCTTAATTCTGTACTTTGGAACTGTAAGATAAAAGAGAAGAAAGTGGCGTCAATTCAATATAAACTACCTTATACAATACTTGAAAAAATGGCTAAAAATCCTAAAATTGATAACTTGCTGTCGAGCCTGGATTCGAACCAGAATAAACGGATCCAAAGTCCGTTGTCCTACCGTTAGACGACTCGACAAAATTATCTCAATAACCTCGACAATATCAGCTCACATCTAGAATGTGAGTGATAAGCTACATTTTACTAAAATAAAGCAAAAATTGCCAATGTTTTGAGCTATCGCTTTACTTTTCAACCAAAGCCTGAAATACTGAGTGTATGAGTGATGAAATACAACAGCCTGTGCAGCCTCAAGAACAGAAGGAAGAACGAGTTGATGAACTCGACATCATCGGCGGGGTATTAATAAAATTTTTTCAAAAGATCATAAACTCACTAAAAAACCGCAATAATTCCCAAAACCACTAAGATCCTGTAAAAGCAAGACAAATAGATAATAATATTCTAGAATACGAATTACACTTCGGCGATAAATAAGCCAGAATATTTTGCATTTTCATAAAAAAATGTTTATAAATAAATTACAGCTTATAGAAAGTCTAATCTAGATAACACAAATGGCATATTTACTTGTATTACTCGGTATTTTTATAATTTTTGCGATAATCTGGGATGCTTTTGAAAATATTGTTCTTCCAAGAAGAGTTACTCGTCGGTTCCGGCTTACTCGAGGCTTTTATCGAATTACATGGATTCCTTCGTCAAGATTTTCCAGATATCTCCCCTCAGAAACAGTAAAAGAAGCGTATTTAGGATTTTATGGTCCTCTTTCGCTTATTCTAATTTTGATTTTTTGGGCAATGGGCTTGATTGTCGGTTTTGCTCTTTTTAATTTTGGGATGAACATTGATATAATAGTGAGCCACGGACCAAAAGATTTTATAACCTATTTGTATGCCAGTGGTACTACATTTTTTACCTTAGGACTTGGAGATGTATATCCCGCAAAAGATATCGGAAGAATTTCATTTATTATTGAAGCAGGAACTGGATTCACGTTTTTGGCAGTAATTATTGGTTATTTACCAACGCTATATCAAGCATTTTCCCATAGAGAAGCACAGGTTACTATGTTAGATGCACGAGCAGGATCTCCTCCTAATGCTTTATTCCTATTAAAAATATATGCCGGAAAAAATATGAAAGAATCACTGATTCAATTATTAGAAAATTGGGAGATATGGTGTGCTGATTTATTGGAAACGCATCTTTCACACCCAATTCTCGCATATTATCGTTCGCAACATGAAAATGAATCTTGGATTTCAACCATAGCAACAGTGCTGGATGTGTCTGCGCTTGTCCTAATAGGAATTGATGGAATTCCCAAACAACAGGCCAGATTCACATTCGCATTAGCCCGTCACGCAGTTGTTGATTTAACGCAAGTATTTCATCTCACTCCTCATGTCCCTCCACAAGATAGATTGTCAGAAAGAGACTTAAAAAAACTTCGAGAAATTCTTAAAAAAAAAGGTGTAACTCTAAAACAAGGGAAAGAAGCTGATGCCTATTTAAAAAAACTTCGTAATCTTTATGAACCATATCTTCAAGCTCTTTCTACATATTTTCTTATGCCTTTTCAACCCTTTATTCCTACTGATCCTATAGAAGAAGCATGGAAAAGGACTCCTTGGAAAAAGTTAAAAAGGAAATATATACAAGAAGTCTAACTAATCGGTGTATTTTTTCGTATACTCAATCTGCAAATAATAGCAAATTTTTAAAATCCATGATCCACAGCATGATAGCTCTACCTGCTATAATTAAGTGATGAAATGGACTATGACTGATGTGCGAGAGGCGCTTGGCGGGAAATTAATCGGCAAACTATTTATGAGAGAAATGGTATGCAAGGCACTTCTTCTCCTTCCCCAGAATACTTTGGAAAATGTTTGTGCTACCGTATGGTTTATCTCCTCTCCCGAAGATGCATGGGCATTTTCTTTCCGGGGTACAGAAATTAAGAACAGAAGTCTTATTATTCTTTCTGACGACTTATTTTTACAAGATGAAGGACAAATCAGATATACAATTTTACATGAAGTTGGGCATATAGTCTTAAACCACCGTAACTCTATTGGATATGAGCAAACTCAGTCAGAAATCCGGCGGCAGGAACAAGAAGCCGATCGTTTTGCGAAAAAGTATCTTCCAAAATAATATTTTATATATTTTTTCTCCACGCTTCTTCTACTTTTTCATTTGTTAAGAAAGGACTAATTGACATAATAAAAAAATCAGAAAGGGCATGCATGTAAGGCTCATATAACTTACGTAAATAAAGTAGTTTTTCATCAGTCTTTTCTCCCTCTTTTACTGAAAAAGCCGAATGTTTTAGTAATGTTCTCAGTCTGATAAAGTCGTTTTTTGACAGTCTGTCTTTTTGTGAAGAATGAGGAGTTAAATAAAACGCTTCGGTCAAATCAACAGCAGCATGCCGAGCAATTGCGAATGTAGATTTTGCTTTTGAACGGAGAATTGGATTATTACTTACAAGAATAAGGGATGATGCATCCAGAATCATGGTAAGTGCCGCTACCCATGATTGATCATCATGCTGTGATCGATAATAGGCGAGTACAGGATATGATATATGTGTTTCCAGAAGTTCAGCACACCATTGTTCCCAATTATCAAGCTGAGATTTAAGAATTTCGACACTGTCACCATTGGTAAGCCGTTGAAGTAAATACAAAGCATTGGGCGGTGAACCGGCATGTGAATCCAGTAAATTAATATTTACCTCACGACGCGAGAATCCTTGATACAGTACAGGAAGATATCCGATAACCATTGCTAAAAAACCAAATCCAATACCGCTTTCTATAATTGCCAACAGTTTGCCGACAACTTGTATGGGATATGTATCAGCAATATCAACAGGGAAAAAAGTTGCGCCGCTCAAATATAAATAAGTGATGAAATCCCTTGCATTATGTGGACTCTGAATATCTGTTTGTATACCGAAATTAATAAGCGCAAATCCGAATATGAGTACTACAGCCCAAACACTGATAAGAATAATGAGAGAAAGAGGACCAAAAACGCCCAAATAATCTTTAATAGCATTTGCAGATTCGAAAAATTTTTTCTCTTTTATCCATAATATCCAAAATACTCGATAAAAAAGACGAGAAAATCTGAAACGTCTGTTAACACGACGTGGCAAAATAATTGTTTCAAATGCGTCAGATAAGGTTGCAATTATCAAAATAAGGCCAAAAATTGTAAAAATAATCATAAGATGTTCATTATATAAGAAGTGAATATTTTTTGATATACTCGAGTATATGAATACTGCTAGACAAAGATGTGAATGGGTAGGGGAGGATCCTCTTATGATTGCTTATCACGATAACGAGTGGGGAGTTCCGGTGCATGATGATAAAACGCTTTTTGAATTCCTGACTCTCGAAGGCGCACAAGCGGGTCTTTCGTGGACAACGATTTTGAGAAAAAGAGCAAATTATAAAAAGGCTTTCGACTCCTTTAATCCCGCAAAAATTGCTGTCTATGATGAAAAAAAAGTAAACACTCTTCTGGATGATGCCGGTATTGTAAGAAACAAACTTAAAATAGCAGCAACTATCCAAAATGCCAAAGCATTCATCGTAATACAAAAAGAATTTGATAATTTCGATAACTATATATGGCAATTCGTCAAGAATTCGCCGATAAAGAACAATTTTATAAGCGTGAAAGAGTACCCTGCAAAAACAAAAGAATCAGAGGAGATGAGTAAAGATCTCCTAAAACGTGAATTTAAATTTGTCGGGCCGACAATTTGTTATGCTTTCATGCAAGCAGTCGGGATGGTAAATGATCATCAAATGCAATGCTTCCGCTATGATGAAGTATAGTATGTTTCCAAAAGGTAACTACTTTATTTTTTATAGTGACAATGCTAGACTACATTTATGAAGCTGAAAATTATCATTGCGAGTACCAGACCAGGAAGAGTGGGGGAAACAATTGGTAAATGGTTTACAAAAATCGCAAAGAAAAATAAATCCTTTGCTGTGGAAGTTATTGATCTTGCAGATGTTAATCTCCCGCTTCTTGATGAACCAAATCTTCCCTTCCTACAAAAATACACAAAGGTGCATACCAAAGAATGGAGCGAAATGATAAATGATGCGGATGCTTTCGTCTTTGTAACACCTGAATATAATTACGGCTATCCTGCCTCGCTAAAAAATGCTATTGATTATCTCCATCATGAATGGGGATATAAACCTATGAGCTTTGTAAGTTATGGAGGCATTGCAGCAGGAACGCGATCGGTGCAGCAACTCAAGCAGGTTCTGACACCACTGAACATGATGCCGATTTCTGAGGCAGTCGCTATCCCATTCTTTACAGAATATATGAATGATAAAAAAGTATTTATCGGCAATGAAAGATTTGAAAAAGCAGCTGTTACAATGGTAGAAAAATTATCAATCTGGTCCCAACATATGAAGGCACTTCGTGAAGAAATAAAATCAAGGCAATAGAGTATTCCCGATAAGTAGTAACGAAAAAAGAACAATTATTATTAATGAAAAAAAGAAAAATTTTCGAGCCCATTTTTCTCCATTTGCCGTTTTAAAACCTCTAACAGCAAGAACCAACCATCCAATTCCAAGAAGTGTCATAACGATTAAATAAACGTATCCTGTGTAATGGAAAAATGTTAACGCATCAGCGGCAATAATAAAAAGGATAGTATATACAAGCATTTGTATTTTTGTTTGCATGAGCCCTTTTTTAATTGGCAACACGGGAATTTTTGCCGCTCTATAATCTTCGGATCGAAAAATGGCAATTGCGTAAAAATGAGGCATTTGCCAAATAACAAGAATAAGAAATAAAAGAAATGCCGCAAGATCAAAATTGTTGGTCACTGCACAATAACCGACTACCGGCGGCACTGCACCCGAAATACTTCCAATAACGGTTCCGTGAACAGTTAGACGTTTTGAAAATGTATAAACGATGACATAAAAAAAGAAACCAACAAAAGCAATAAAAGTAGTAAGTAAATTAGTAAAACAAAGTAATAGAAAAAAACCGACAAAACCAAGAGCTGTTGCAAAAACAATTGCATGGAATTCTGGAATTGATTTTTTGACAAGCGCGCGTTTTTGAGTACGCTTCATTTTTGAATCAATGTCCCGATCAATATAGTTATTGAAGACACAAGAAGAGGCAATTACAAAAGCTATGCCAAACAGCATCGCGAGAAACAATCCAATGTCAAACACTCCTTTTGCTGCCAAAAAAAATCCTGCAACAGCGGTAAGCGCGTTACTGTAAACAATTCCCGGTTTGGTAAGTATGTAATATGCTTTGATCAAATTCACTTTTACTTATATCATATTTGAGGGGGAAATGGATTATTAGAAGCCTTCACCATATTGCATCACATTACTTAGTTGTAAAAGATTCATACGATAATTAAGATGCTGCATAATCCAAATCGATGCGACAACAACCACAAGTATCGTACAGAAGAATAAAACAAAAATAAACAAATTGAGACGAGGCTTTGATTCCTGTTTTACATGAAGGAAAAAAATTAACTGAACTGCTAACTGGATAAAAGCAAAAACAAGAATAACGCCAACAAGAATTAGGGGAGTCATGAGATGATCCGTCACAAGAATATAGGGAACAAGTGTCAAGACAATTGAGAGAATAAATCCCGTTATATAAGATTTCAATGTTTTTTTTCTTTCAGTTGGTGATATTGTCATTACTTCAGAATTACTCATATGCTTTTTATACTACTCCCATCAAATATACTATCGTAAAGATGAAAATCCATACAATATCCAAAAAGTGCCAAAATAGGCTCAAAAGAGTCAACTTTCTCGTAAGACTGGGGGTAAGTCCCTTGGATTTCACCTTTAGCATAGTAATAAACATCCAGAATAATCCAAAAGTGATATGTAATCCGTGTGTTGCGACAAGGGCAAAATATGAAGAAAGAAATGCGCTCCTTTGCCAACTATTACCTTCTGTGACCAGCTTGTGAAATTCACTTAATTCTAATCCCAAAAATGAGAGTCCCAATAAAAATGTAACACCAAACCAAATAAGCACCTGATTTTTTGAACCACTTCGGGCACCCAAAATTCCGAGTCCTGCTGTAAAACTACTCGTGAGAAGAATTATTGTTTCGGTAAGAGCAAATGGTAGATCAAAAATTTGTTTGCCGCTTGGACCGCTAAAGATATTTCCATGAAGTACTGAATATACAGCAAAAAGGACACCAAACATGAGAAGATCGGTCATAAGGTAGACCCAAAATCCGAAAACTGTTTTGTCATTTGTTATCGCTTCCTGATGATTTTGATGATGTACTGGTTTTGCCATGATTAATAATTCCCAATTCTTAATTCACAATTTTCAATCAGCCACAATGCTTTAATTTCCAACCATTGAGTTATTGAAAATTTATGCATATCTTTTTGCGTTTTTCTTTTCTATCTTCTCCACTTCCGCAGCCGTTAGGACATATTCTGTATCTTCATCAAATGTACGAAGCAGTACGCAGCAAATAATACCAACGATACCTATGATAGCAAACAACCATGCATGCCAGACCATCGCTAGTCCAAAAAGAAAAGCAAATCCTGAGATATAAATTCCCATTGGAGTATTTTTCGGAAGTTCAATATCTTCATATTTAATAGGCTTTTTACCTTCCTTTTTCATTTCCCAAAATGGATCACGGCTGTGCACTTCAGGTATCACGGCAAAATTATAGAATGGTGGGGGAGATGACGTTGCCCATTCAAGTGACCTCCCATTCCATGGGTCTCCCGTAAGATCACGATTTTGATTCCTTTGTCTGATACTAACAATTAATTGTAATATTTGAAGACCAACTGCACACATAATAATACCTGCGCCGATCAGAGAAACCGTAAATAACTGTTGCCAACCCAATGAAGGTGAATAGGTGTCCATTCTTCTTACAGCTCCCATCATACCCAAAATATACAAAGGAACAAAGGATACGAAAAATCCAACAAGCCATGTCCAAAACGCATATTTGCCAATCCGTTCATTTAATTTAAAGCCAAATACTTTTGGAAACCAATAGGTAAAACCGGCAAAAATGCCAAAAAGCGCACCGCCGACAATCATCGTATGAAAATGTGCTACTAAAAAGAGGGTATTATGAATTTGGAAATCGACAGGGGGAAGTGCCATCAACAGACCAGCCATACCACCAAAGGTAAAGGTGCTTACAAAACCAAAAAACCAATAAATAGGGGTTTTAAAAATAATTTTCCCGCGAAACATTGTAAAAAGCCAGTTTATTATTTGCACACCAGTTGGTATCCCAATCCACATCGTCATAATGCCAAAAAAAGCATTCACATCTGCTCCCGCACCCATCGTATAGAAATGATGAAGCCATACGGAGAAGGAAAGAAGCGTAATCGCGCCAACGGCGACAATCAAAGAGGTATAACCAAAAACTTTCTTTTGCGCAAATGTTGAAACAATTTCTGAATAAATTCCAAAAACAGGAATAATAAGAACATATACCTCAGGGTGTCCCCACATCCAAATAAGATTCCAATACATCATCGCGTTGCCACCATTATCAAGAGTGAAAAAATGCATTCCCAAATATCGATCCAAAGTAAGAAGTGCCATCGTCATTGCAAGAATTGGGAATATTGAGACAACAAGTATCATTCCCATAAGTGATGCCCAGGTGAACATCGGCATACGCATCAAAGACATCCCAGGTGCACGCATTTTCAAAATTGTCACGACAAAATTGATACCACCAATCAACGTCCCAACTCCAGACACCTGCAAACTCCATATCCAATAATCAACGCCGACGCCGGGATTAAATTGCAATTCGGAAAGCGGCGCGACAGCAAGCCACCCAGTTGAGCCAAATTGTCCACCCAGAACAAAAAACATATTGATAAGAACAACTCCCGCAAAATAAAGCCAAAAACCCAAAGAATTTAAAAATGGAAAAGCAAGATCACGCGCACCGATTTGGAGAGGAACAATAAGATTAATCAAACCAAACAAAAAGCCCATCGTGACAAAGAAAACCATAATGTCTCCATGTGCAGTAAAGATTTGCTGGAAATGATCCGCGCTAAGATACCCATGTGTTGCGCCCAAATAGCCAGGCGATGTTGAAGTGCCTATTGATTGCTGTAGCCATATCATCACTGCATCAAGTCCGCCACGAAGGAACATGAGAAAAGCAATGATGAGATACATTATCCCTATTTTTTTGGGATCAGTTGTTGTAAGCCATTCTTTCCAGAGCCATTTCCAACGTTTGACACGTGTTAAAAAAATTGCAACGCCAAGCAAAATAGTAGCAAACGCGCCTGTACCGCCTAATGTAAACCATTCATGCGGCAATGAATCCCATGTAAGTCTTCCTAAAATAAACTGTTCCATAAAATATTACATTCCTTCCATACCTTTTCCTGGTGCCAAGTACTTCGTAACTATTGTAGTAAAAAGATTATCTTGTGTCGATGAATAGTAGGTTACTGGATTATCTTGACTCGGCTGAGCAAGTTTATTAAATGTATCAAGATTAAGAACAGGGTTTGAAGATTGCTTGACTGATGTAACCCAGTTATTGAAATCATTTTGTGTAACCGACTGCGCAGTAAATGTCATCTCAGCATAGCCAGCGCCATTTATTTCAGTATTCTCTCCTCTGTATGAGCCGACACTGTCAGCCATGAGATGCGTTTGTGTAGACATTCCCGACATAGCGTATATTTGTCCACCGAGCTGGGGAATCCAAAATGAATTCATCGGCGTATCCGAGGCAGATAATTCAAAATGAACCGGCGTATTTTCAGGAAACTCAACCAAATTCACTGTTGCAATCTTCTGTTGAGGATAAATAAATACCCATTTCCAGCGGGTTGCGACAACTTGAATTGTTATTGGTTTATTTGTTGATGCGATTGCAACACTAGGATCTAATTTATGAGCAGTTACCCAGTTTAAAACGCAAAGAAGACAAATAATTGAAATTGGAAATGCCCAGATGAAAATTTGCAATTTTGTACTATGATCCCATTCAGGCGTATACTTTGCCCATTTATTACCTTCATGATACGTCGTGCCGACATAAAACGCCCAAATGAAAACAGGAATTATAATAAGAAGCATTAAAAAAAGCGCCACAAATGCAACATCTCTTTCTTGTAGTGCGATAATACCTTTTGGATTCAGGACCTGGATATTTTTACCAGCGAGAAGAATTTTTCCAAATAAAATAACATCAATGAAGATAAAAATGACAATAATACCTTTGGACAGCGTTTTCATCCAATAATTCTCCATTTTTAGTATAACACTACGTATGCTGGACAATGCAAACAGCAAATTTAAAATGCAATGCTATATAATAGTACTATGCAATCAGCACAACCAGACTTTACAACATATCTCAAACAAACTTCTGCGGAAATAGAAAAAGAACTAAACACGTTTTCCCACTACTGGAATCAGTATATCCAAACAGGTTTTTCTGATTTAGAAGAAATTAACAAAAGATTTACGCAGAGTTTTTATGGCGGGAAAATGCTCAGGGGAACACTTGTCAAACTCGGTTATGAACTATTCGAAAAAAAATCTTCACATGAAATTATCAAACCTGCCATTGCATGGGAACTTCTTCATACAGCACTACTCATTCATGATGATATTATCGATCAAAGCCCAACACGACGTGGCAAACCTTCAATGCATCTTACAAAGAAAGACGCACACTATGGCATATCCCAAGCACTTTGTTTGGGTGATCTGGGAATAGTACATGCAATCAAACTGATCAATGAAAGCATTTTCCCCGTTGAGGTAAAAAATCGAGCGACCAGCTATTTTCTTCAAATAATCTCCGACACTATCCTTGGCGAAATGCTTGATGTCGAGATTTCTCAAATGCATAAAAGAACTGAAAAACAAATTATGGATATTCACAAAATGAAAACAGCAAATTACACCATTGTCGGACCGTTGACTCTCGGCGCACTTCTCGCAGGAGCAGGGGATAGCGATCTAGAAAAAATCAAACACTTTGGTGAACCGCTCGGCATTGCATTCCAAATCCAGGATGATATTCTCGGTATTTTTGGAGATGACGAAATAATTGGAAAATCGACAACATCAGATATTGAAGAGAATAAAAGCACATTGCTCATTACCTATGCTATGGAGCACGCCAATCAAGAACAAAAAAAACTTTTGAAGCAGCACTATGGTCAAAAAAATATAACAACAAAACAACATGAAGATATAAAAAAAATTTTTGAGCAAACGGGCGCTCTTTCTTACAGCCAAAATAAAATTAAAGAGCTTACCAAACAAGCAAAAACGATTATTTCTCATATAACAACGGAAAAAAACAAACAAATGCTGTTAGAACAATTCTCAGATTTACTGATTCAGCGGAGGAAATAATAATTACAAACTACTTGCTATTGCCAAATAGTCTATACTAATAATATACTGAATAAATAGTATGAATACGCTGCCCGTTATTTTTGCGCCGTTAAACCTTTTTTTCTACGCGGTTATCCTAATAATCATTTTCTTTCTCTTTGTCAAAAGACGTCCACGACACGAGCTTCAAGAACCAAAGCATGTAGTCGTAGTCGGCGGAGGGTTTGCTGGGATTGCTGCATTACTACGTTTGAGGAGACATCTTTACCGCACTCCAGTAAAAATTACGCTTGTTGATAGAAATAACTATCATTTATTTACTCCTTCACTTTACGAACTTGCGACATCTGAAGAGCCAAAAAAAAATGTCGCAATTCCTTTTTCCAAAATTTTTCTAGGTGGAGTAGACATAAATCATCAGACGGTAGAAACTATCGATACGACAACAAATACATTAACTCTTGATAATAAAGAACTCCTCACCTATGACTATCTTATTCTTACTGCTGGCAGTCAGCCCGCTTTTATGGGAATCCCGGGGCTTGAAAAATACAGTACAGGTTTTAAAACACTTCAAGATGCGCTTGATATAAAAAATAAGATAAAAAATCTCTGCTGCAAAGACGGCAAATGCAATAGGAGAGTACAGTGTGTTATCGGCGGAGGAGGATTTGCGGGAACAGAACTTGCAGCAGAACTTATGACATACAAAGATCGAATCGCCGTGCAAAACGGTCTTGATAAAAATTGCCTCGAACTGACGATTATTCAAGGAAGCGATCATTTACTCAAAGAACTTAACCCAAAAGTTTCACTGCTGGCAGAAGATCGACTTGATGAACCCAATGTCCATTTTGCATTTGGCGGACATATTAAAGAAGTCACCAAAGACAAAGTTCTTACTGACAACGGCAAACGCTATCCGTATGAAATTCTTATCTGGACAGGAGGAGTTGTCCCCAACAGTCTTGCGCAGAAAAATAATTTGCCTGTCACACATCGAGGTGGACTGATCGTCAATAATTATTTGCAGGTGAAAGGATTTGACAACATTTTTGCTGCGGGGGATATTGCTGCGTATGTTGACCCGATAACCCAAAGACCTGCACCAAATGTTGCACAAGTTGCCGAAGAACAAGGCGCGGCAGCTGGTGATAATGTAGCAGGGATGATCAAAGATGAAGCAATAAAACCCTATCAATTCCGTCATTGGGGATATGTTGTACCGCTTAAAGGATACTTTGCTGCTTCGGAACTTTTCGGCAATATGCATATTAATGGATTTGCGGGATGGATATTGCAGCAGCTTGTTCTTCTTCGATACCTTTTTGGCATTATGCCGTTCTGGAAAGCTCTCCAACGCTTCGATACGTTTGAAATGGAAATGGAAAAATAAAAATCTTACTCATGTCAGATGCGGAATTCGAACAAATAGTACGTCAAACAATAAAATCGCTTCCCGATGAGTTTCTTGCTCAGCTTGATAATGTTGAAATTGTCATAGAAGATGAACCGCCGCCGCATTTACCGCTTCTTGGTCTTTACCGCGGTGTTCCGAAAACCAAAAGACTCAGTTATTCTGCACTTCCCGACAAAATAACTATTTATAAAATGCCGCTTTTGCAAATCTCTCACAATGATGAAGAAGCAAGAAAAAATATCAGAGAAACGGTTCTTCACGAAATCGGCCACCATTTCGGTCTGTCAGATGAGGAATTGTATGGAATAAAAAATAAAATCTAAAATTTAAATTTCTGCAGTTATAAAAAACTCTTTAATCTCTTCGACATCTTTTTTCATACGCTCGACCAACTCTTCAACCGAATCAAATTTAATATTCTCACGAACTTTTTTATACAATTTTACCGTAATTCTTTTTCCATAGATATCATTATTAAAATCAAAAATATAACTTTCTAGTTTCACATCTTTTTTTTGAAAAGTCTTTGCCGAACCGACAAAAGAAGCTGAGTGATACGTCGCACCATTAAAAGTAACAGTCCCTGCATAAATTCCTTCAGGAATTTTTTTATTCAGACGAATATTTGCGGTCGGAAAACCCAAACTCTTCCCGCGGCTTTCTCCACGAACTACCACGCCGCCAATTTTATATAACTCATTCATAAATCAGGATAATTATAACAAAAATATATGAAGTATTAAACGAATTAGGAGGTTATCAGATCCATCAGAGCATTTTCCTCTTTTACCTGATCCGATATACTGACAGGCAGAACCAAAATTTCATCAATTCCACGCTGAAAAATTTTTTCCAATTTTTCCTTTATAGTAGAAGCTGTCCCATAGACTACCAGATCCTCTATCAATTCGTCAGAGAGTTCGCCATTTTTGCCGACAGGAAAACCGGCATCTGAGAACATCCCAGCATAAAAAGGCATTTTCCCATATCTTCCCAACTGCGTACGAGAGGCCTCAAGTACTTTTCCGAAATCATCTGAGAAAACCACCGGAACATGAGCGATAAGCGGAGGTATACTGCGCTTTTTTGCCTTTGCACCTTTTTTCATTGCAGGCAAAGCAATTTTTACCAAATAGTCCATCGGACACATCCATGAAATTGCGCTGTCCGAAATTTCTCCCGCTAAGAAAAATGCTTTTTCGCGAAGCGCTGAGATCAGAATAGGAGTTTTTGGAGGAGTAATACGAGAGGGCAAAGAAAGATTATGCATAGTATAATAGTCGCCCGAAAAATCAATCTTCCCTTCCCAAAGAGCAAGTCTCAGAATAGCAACGTATTCTTCTAATTTCCCCAATGCGTGTTCAAAATTAAGCCCGAGAATATTTTCCATAGAGGACTTATGGCTAGGACCAATGCCAAGTCTTAGCCTTCCCGGAGCAAGATTTTCCAAGACAATTGCCTGGGCAATCAAAACAGAAGGATGCCTGGGCAAAATAGGGACAATTGAAGTGCCGAACTTTATTTGTTTTGTCTGAACTGCTGCAGCTGCATAATAAGTGAGAAGATCAGGCCCTAGGCCGCCTGAGGTAGACCAAACAGTTTCAACACCCTTTTTGTCAGCCTGAATAATTGTACTAATTGTATCTTTGGGAGTCTTATGCGAAATAATGAGTCCGATGCTTTTCATTGCTATTTAATAAAACTCAATACCTATAGAATATCAATATTTTTTCATTTGTAAAGGAGAGAAGATAAACAATAAACTTAGAATCCCGAATCTATACAACCATTCTGTGGTGCATGTCATCTCTGGTAATCGGATTTATAATCCGAAGCAGTTGCACGAGACCATACCCGATAAGAAGATATACGACGATTGCAAGAAGAACAGACCAATCAAAATATGAGTTAGCAACAGTGGTTATCCCAAAAATACTACGGAATGGCTGTGCAAAAGGATAACTTAGTGTATAAACAAGCTGAGTAAATTCGTTATAAGGATTTGCGCCAAGTATTTCAAATACAAATCTAAATCCGAGAAGTGCGTCAATAAATCCTACAATGAACCAAATAATATTATACGAACGAACAATTTTTTTTGTCTGATTATATTCTTGCGAACCTGTTCCATAACCAAAATCTTCTCGATTTGGACGAATTGTTCTTCTATCAATAATAACACTCATAATATGCTTTATTATGCAGGTAAAAAATAAAAATTATATAAAGATGAGGTAATAAGAAAGTAAGAAAGCATGCATGCTAAACACACATGCTATAATTATTTTTACTTTTATGAATCCATTCTTTCATTTTTATCTGACAAATATTTCCTGGTTGGGAGATATTGCGACATGGGTATCAGGACTTGGCATCCTTGCGACATTTATTATCGGTTTTGTACAAATAAATAACGAGCGCAAATTTCGTAAGCAAAAAGAACGCAGAGAACAAGCAGAACGTATTTCAGCTTTTATCTTCAAAGAAACTTCCAATAAGACTACTGTCGCGCTTCTCAACCTTTCTTCTGAGCCGATATATGAGGTTATTGTCTCAATTGCTGTTTTTGATACTTCTTCAGCCAGTCGTCCAGTTGCAGACTCACGTCAATACACATCATTTTTGAGTGTTGTCCCACCAGGTAAATCTTTTACGCACGTAGATGGAAGTTATCATGGAATGTCATTTCATCCTTCGATAGAAATTGCGTTTAAGGATGTAAAAGGCAAAAACTGGATTCGGACAGGAAGAGGAGTACTAAAAGAAATTTCCAAATCTCCAGTAGGTTACTACAAATTACATCATCCACTCACCTGGCACCTCCCAGTCCACGAAGCATAAATATTCGCTTACAAACTCTACAGAAAAAGCGTATACTTTATGCGTTTA
>Ga0206821_10113_pt1 | contig 19226 bp, 15 predicted proteins | sample Alteio_BWOrgCont_85_FD_152860 | JGI IMG/M metagenome (GOLD analysis project Ga0206821, IMG submission 152860) | Enriched cells from forest soil in Barre Woods Harvard Forest LTER site, Petersham, Massachusetts, United States -... | ecosystem: Environmental > Terrestrial > Soil > Temperate forest >...
TTTGTCTCGTCTAATTTCGCGTGGGATCCACAATTGATTCACGACGACACGCCGGGCTTCGATCCCACTAACCTTGAGAGCACCATGAATGCGCGGCACCTTGAGGCCGAGATGTTTATGCAGCAGCACTACGGCAAGCTCGATCCATCGCTGGCCGAAGCCTATCTCTCTGACCATTACGATATCTATGAGCGCAAAAATGACGCCGGCAAGCGCAGCTTGTGCGGCCATGAGGACACATCGCCCGTGGGCGAAAAGGTATGGGACGATCCGCCGTTCGCGCCAGGCGGCGCTGTTACGGGCAAAGTGACGAGCTCGGAACTGGCTGCGAAGATGACCTTCATCGGCCGGGCCGGTCACCCTTGCGGCGATGATTTTCTCGTTGAGCCGTTCCTGAAAGCGCACCCGGAGTTCGCGTGGCAGAAGCCGATTCTGCACGACATGATCGCCGGACCGTGGACTGCGTTCAGCGCAAACGAGAAGGCGCCCGCGAGTGTAGCGGCGAAGTAAGACGATTCTGCTGCGCATCGCAACCGGGCTACGATAATTCAGGGGGAAGCCGTGGCCGCCGAACGACGCGAAATTCAAAACCAGGTTCCGCGGGAACTTGGGCGATCGGAAGTGAAGATATTTTCCGCCAACGAGCGCATGAACCAGATGCTCATCAAGCATCTTCCCCCTGAAGCATGGAGCGCAAAGCCGCCGGGAAATGCGCGCACCATCGCAGCGATCTTTACGCATGTGCACAATGTCCGCACCAAGTGGATCAGGCTAACAGCGCCGCATCTTAAAGTTCCGCGACAGTTGAACCGCGCGCACGCCTCTCAGCAGGAAGCGGGCACGGGATTGGCTGAAAGTGCCATGCGCTGCGAAGAGATGCTGGCTGAAGCGTTCAGCGAAAACGGCCGCATCAAGAGTTTCTTGCGTGACGGCTGGGCCAAGCCGCTGCCTGCAGGCCCTGAGATGCTTTGCTACATGGTTGCCCACGAGGCGCATCATCGCGGGCAGGTGTGCATGCTGGCGCATCAGCTTGGATTCAAGTTGCCGGGTAAAGTGACAAGCGAAATGTGGAATTGGGAGAAGCTGCTGAAATAGCAGACGCTTTCCACGGCTTGAAAATCCGGAGCTGTGGCACGGGCAAGGACTCAGCAGAGAATCGAGCTTGAGACAACGAATTCCGTGATTCCGTCGACAGTCTCAAGGCTGTTCGGCCGCGAAATTGTGATATTTGCCAGATCATTGCCCGCATCGCTCTGGTAGCGGCTTACTATCTCGCACGTGACAGTGCCAGGTTGAGGGTAGGTTGACTCAGGCCCAAGTTCAGCAAGCGTTAGCACCGGCACTTTATCCACGATTGCGTGACGCTTGCCAAGGGCATCGCTAAACTCACATTGAACGAAACCCGGAAAGCTATCATCCACGAATTTCGTGAACTCGACTTGCAGTTCGGCGTGCATTCGCCTCTCCTCAGGGGCTATAGCCCCGCAGATTCTATTCGCGACATCGGCCCGGCTGAAGCCGTGCCCTTATTACAAAACCTGCACGAGCGCATCTTTGTGCTCAATGTAGAGCGTGGCGACACGAAGCCTGCTGAGGGCTGACAGCTACTTTACTCTCTCCCCTTTTTGCGAATCTCGATATTCAGCCGCTTGATTTTCTGGTTCAGCGTCGACAACGGAATGCGGAACTGCTCGGCTGCGTCGGTCTGGTTCCAGTTGCAGCGTTCCAGCTTTTCAATAATGATGCGCCGCTCAATGACTTCGAGAATGTCGAACAGCGACGCATTGGGATTGTGATCGAGCAGCGCATCCTGAAAGCTGCGTCCGGTAATGTGCCCCGGCAGCAGGTCGGCGCCGATCACCGGGCCCGACGAAAGCACCACGCCGCGCTCGATTGAGTTTTCGAGCTCACGCACATTGCCCGGCCAGTCGTAATCCACCAGCGCGCGCAGCGCATCTGCTGAGAGCTTGCGCGGAGGCATTCCGTTTTCATTGGTGTAGTAGTCGAGAAAATGCTGTACCAGCAGCGGTATATCTTCGCGCCGCGAGCGTAGCGGCGGCAGTTCGACCATGATCACATTCAGCCGGTAGAAGAGGTCTTCGCGAAACTTGCCATCGCGTACGGCCTGGCGCAGGTCAATGTTGGTGGCTGCAATAATTCTCACGTCCACCTGTATCTCCTGCACGCCGCCGAGGTGCATAAAGCGTTTGTCTTGCAGAACGCGCAGAATCTTGGCCTGCGTGTCGAAGCCCATGGTGGCAATCTCGTCAAGAAACAGCGTGCCGCCGTTGGCAACTTCGAAGAGTCCCTTCTTGCTGGCAATGGCCGAGGTAAATGCGCCCTTTACGTGCCCGAACAACGTCGATTCCAGCAGCTCCGATGGCATAGCGCCAGTATTCACCGGTACAAATGGCTTGTCGCGCCGCGGCGAGTTGGCATGAAGCGCTTTGGCGATCAGCTCTTTTCCCGTGCCGCTCTCTCCCTGAATCAGCACCGTCGACCGGCTCGGCGCCACCTGGGCCACAAGATCGAAAATCTTGAGCATCGGCTCGCTTTTGCCCACAATGTTGGCAAAGTTATAGCGTTGCTTCAGCGTTCGCTTGAGGTGTAAGTTTTCTTCCTCCGCGTGATGCCGCGCCACTGCCGATCGAATATCTGCCAGCAGTTTCTCGTTGTCCCACGGCTTCTGTACGAAGTTCTCCGCGCCGGCTCGAATGGCTTCAACCACGTTATCCACGGTGCCGTAGGCGGTAATCATAATCACCGGCAGCTCCGGTTGCCGTTCCTTGATTTGTGGCAGCAACTCAATCCCGCTTTGGCCCGGTAACGCCAGGTCCAGCAGCACAAGGTCGTAGTTCTCCGCGTCAATCATGCGCAGCCCCTCGACCCCATCCACGGCCATGCGTACGCTATAGCCCTCAAGCGTCAGCAATACTTCAAGGGATTCGCGAATTCCGGATTCGTCGTCGATTACCAGAATGCGGGCAGGCGCGGCCATGCCGCTGCCGGCATTTGTTGAAACAGGCGCGTTCAAGGGAAGTGCAACCTCAGACATTTACAGAGTTCCTTAATAGGGGAAATTCAAGATGAAAAGTTGTCCCAGCGCCAATAGCGCTTTCGACGTGGATTTTGCCTGCATGTTCCTGGATGATGCCGTACGAAACTGAGAGCCCCAGCCCGGTACCGCGCCGATCTCCGGGCTTGGGCGTGGTCTTGGTGGTAAAGAATGGATCGTAAATCCGCTTCAGATGTTCGGGCGCAATACCGCTGCCTGAATCTGAAATCACTGCCTGAACCTGCCCGTTCACCGTCGTAGCCACGCGCAACGTTCCCCCGCCAGGCATAGCCTCTTTGGCATTCAACAGCAGGTTCAAGAACACCTGTTGCAGCTTGCCGGAGTTGCCATGAATCGGCGGCAGCTCCGCCGACAACTCCAGATCGACATTCACCTGCGCAGTCTTGAACTGGTGCTCAAGCAGTGAAAGCGTATCGCGAATCACCTGGTTCAAATTTGTCTCGCGGAACTCGGTGGTTGAAGTGCGCGAAAAATTCAGCAGGCCGTTAGCAATTTCGGCGGCGCGGAAGCTTTGCTGAGTGATCTTGTCCAGCACCGGTCCCAGGCGCGTATCGCCGCGCATTTGTTTCGACAGCATCTGCGCATACGATGAAATCACCGCCAGCGGCGTGTTGATCTCATGCGCCACGCCCGCCGCGAGCAACCCTATCGAGCTCAGCTTGTCGGCCTGCGCCAGCTGTGTCTCCAGGCTCACCCGCTCGGTAATGTCATCTACCAGAATGATGCGACCTACCGGCACAAAATCGCGCGACAGCAGCGGCGCCACGGCTATATTGGTGATCCGCGCCTCGCCCGCCCGCGTCGTCAGTGGGAACTTGTACAAATGATGCACGCCCTGCTCGTTGCCGAACTCCTCGATAGCCTCAATAAACTCCAAAGGGAATACCGAATGAAGTTGCTGGCCAAGAGCTTCGGCGCGGCTCAACGCATACATCGCTTCCATCTGCGCATTCCAGCTCTCAATGTGTCCATTCAAGTCGACGGCCAGAATGCCCACGTTGATCGATTCAACAATATTCTCGTTGAATTCCTTCAGCCGCTCGAACTCCACCATTTTGTCTTCAAGGCGCGCATACAGGCTGGCGTTCTGCAGCGCAATGCCGATGTAGCTGGCCAGCGACTCAAGCAGCTCCACGTCTTCGCTAGACAAAAAATCTCCGCCCAGGGTGCGCCCCAGGCCGATCACCGCGGTAGTTCGCGCAACTGAAGAGCCATCTGCACCCTCAATCGCAGCCACCCGGCAAGGCAGATAGTAGTTCAGGTCGAGCAGTGCCACGGTGCGCTGCTGGTCCGCAGGCAGATGCATGACCTGCTGGGCATTCTCGAAAAAGATGTGGGAGTGATTCCCGTTCTGATCGAAATCCAGAAATCCCAGCGCCAGTGCCACATTGCCGGGATCCTTATCGAGCGCGTCGGGCAGCCCATGCGCAGCGGCCAGTTCAAGCTCTCCTTCGCGTCCTGCTCCGGTCTGTGCCAAAAACACGGCGACCCGCGCCACCTGCAACGTCCGCGGCAATTGGTCGGCGATCGACTTCAACAGCGCCTGCAGATTCGTCTCCGAGCTAAGTCCCCGGCCAAACTCAACCAACGCTTTTCTATAGTCGTAGCGGTGCCGGTCAAATGCCTTGTCAACCCAGCCCTGAATTCTGCGCTTCAGCGGATCGAAGATCGCCGCGGTCACCAGGATGCTGAGCACCAGGCCCCACTCACGAACGGCCTCGGGCATGGCGTTGTGCACCAGCACAGAAATAAGCGCGATGGCGCCAAAGTATCCGCCCACGAGCAAGCCGGTGGCCAGCATGTAGGCCACGCCGCGCTTGAAAATCAGGTCGGTATCCATCAGCCGGTAGCGCACAATCGCCCAGCTGAAGGTCAGCGGAAGAAATACCAGGAAAAGCCCGGCCACATCTTCTACAAAGTTGTTGCGCAGGTCAAACAGATACAGCACCGCATACACGGTGAACGGAACCACCGCGAGCAGCGTTCCGCGCGTAACCCACTTCAACTGCTGGCGCAACAGCGGAGTATTGGCGCGCCGGTAGCTCAGCATAAACAGTATCGCGGCGCACACATAAAACACCGCATCGTACAAGGTCGCAATCTGGTTCAGTTTGTCCAGCAGCAGCTTGGTTGCGTCACGGGTGGTAATCGACCAAAGCCAAAGTCCAAACAAACCCGCCCCCGGCGCATAAACCACCGGCAAGAGCCAGCTCCTGATGCGCCGGTACCGCTCCTCTGGAAAGCTGAGTGCGAAGTGCAAAAACAGCGCCGGCTGCAGCGACTCGGCCAGAACATTGGTCCAAAGCACGGTCCAGTCGAGCCAATCGAATTTGCCTGTGTACTTCAGCGCGTAAAGCGCAAACGAAACCAGGCAGAATAGATAGAAATGCGTCGACCGCGGCGAGCCCCAGCGGCGAAACAGCACATAAAAACCAATGACCAGATAGATGAATCCGATAACCCGCAGGCCCAGCGCAAGACTGCGATCAAGCGGAACCAGCGATACCTTGACCGGCGTGTCGAGCGGAATGCCTTCGCGGGTAATGGCGTAGCTTACCTGCAGGAAGGGGCCGGTGCTGTATAGCTCGCGCTCCAGATCGCCGACCCGGCCAACAGGCCGGTCATTGACGTCTGTCAGCAGGTCCCCGGGCAAAATTCCCGCGCGCTCGCCGGGCCCCGCCGGTAAAACCCTCTGCGCCTGCAGGCCGCCGGAAGCTTCATGCCACCACACGCCGTCATCAGGCTGCTGAAATTGCTGTTGTTGCAACAAATTCAGCACTGCCAACACAAAAAGTGCAGCCGTGGCTATTGCCAGCAGCGTGGCCTGCACCCGGTTGAACAGATTGGTTTCCATCGCAGCTTTCTACACCAACTGATCGTAATGCACGTCAGTTGCCATCAGAGGCGCGCGCGGCAATTCGGCCCCTCAAGTCCTATTTCACGCAGAAATCACGAGATATGGATGATCCTGATCTCGAAACGTCAACCGGCCCTGCTTCGCAAAGGGCTAAATAATGTTGAATTCAGTAGACCCTATCCGTGGAACCGTAGCACATACGTGATTCGGTAGGTACTTGGCATGAGACGGGTTAGATACTAATCAAAGGCGCGCCGCGCGGTTGAGTGGCCTCAAGAGTCAACAAAACCGCCATAGCCATTTTGAAATGCAATAAATCCTCCGCCGGCGCTGTTCTGCGCCGCCATCTCCCGCAAGCAAGCCCACAGGTCTTCCCAGCTGCCGAACAACTCAATCGAGCAGTGGCAGCCGGCACGGGTCGATTCGCAGCCCATTGCAGCTTCAACTACCGCCTTCAGCTACCGCGCCTCAAAGTCGCGCGCATGCCGTGTTCTTCGCGGTGTATACTTGCGTCGCTCCATTGAAGCGCGCCTAAACCGGCCATTCCCTTGAGACGGTCGGACCGCGCCGGAATCGATTTAGCAATAACTTTGAGGATGCCATGATGCATAAGCGTGTTTTTGCGGCGGTCGCTGCTGTTTTTTCACTCGGAATTGTCACGCTGGCCGGCTGCGGAGGAAGCAGCGGCGGAGGCGGAGGCAATACTAATCCCCCCGCAATTACCAGCTTCGCGGCCAACCCGGCGTCAATTACGGCCGGTAGCAGCTCCAGCCTGACTGCGGTCTTCTCGAATGGCACTGGCGTCATTACGCCGGGCAATATCGCCGTCTCGAGCGGCGTGGCAACCTCAGTAAGCCCAACTGCCACAACTACATACACGCTCACCGTGAGCGGCCCCGGCGGACCCAATGCCACCTCCACAGCCGTGGTCACCGTGACTCCTGCCGCGCCAACCATCACCAGTTTCAGTGCCAGCCCGGCTACCATCACGTCCGGTCAAAGCTCCAGCCTGACGGCGGTCTTCACAGGCGGCACCGGGGTCGTCACTCCGGGCAACATCACCGTCACCAGCGGCACGGCTATCTCGGTCAGCCCCACAGCAACCACCACCTACACGCTCACGGTTACACCCACGTCCGGCACAGCGGTTACTTCAACCGCCACCGTCACAGTCACCGCCCCAGTCCTTCCAGTCATCACCAGCTTCACTGCCACTCCGCCTACCATCACGGTCGGGGGCAGTTCCAGCCTGACCGCGGTCTTCACAGGCGGCACCGGAGTCGTTACACCGGGCAATATCAACGTCACCAGTGGCACGGCGGTCTCGGTCACCCCCACAGCCACGCAGATTTATACCCTCACGGTGACGCCGACCACTGGCACTGCAATTACTTCAACCGTCACCGTGACCGTCAATCCTGTTGCCCCAACCATCACCAGCTTCACGGCCGGTCCGGCCACCATCACTGCCGGGGGTAGTTCCAACCTGACCGCGGTCTTCACAGGCGGCACCGGAGTCGTCACTCCGGGCAACATCACTGTCACCAGCGGCACAGCGATCTCGGTCAGTCCCACAGCCACGCAGATTTACACCCTCACCGTGACGCCGACCTCAGGCACGCCAATCACTTCAACTGCCACCGTCACCGTTGTGGCCGCGCCTGTGATTACGAGCTTTACCGCGAACCCGGCCACCATCGTAACTGGAAGCACTTCAAGTTTGACCGGGGACTTTACCGGTGGCACCGGCCTCATTACGCCCGGCAATTACACTGCAACCAACGGAGCGTCTATCTCGGTAGGCCCAACTTCTACAACAACTTACACGCTCACGGTCAAGAATGCGGCCGGAACCACGGTTACCTCCACGGCAACTGTAACCGTCACTTCTGGTACCTCTGTGACGGTTGATCCGTCGACCCCGGGCATTGCCGTCACCGACCAGATTCTGGGCGTAAACCTGGAGGCGTGGTATGTCGCCCCTTCCAATGCAACCTCTTCCAACAGCGCATTGAATCAGGCGGGCATGAAGGCCATTCGCTGGCCGGGCGGCTCCTGGTCTGACGGCTACCATTGGGGATACCAGACCACCAGTAGTACGTTGGTCGCGCCGTATAACTGCACTTGCAGCTCCGCCACATCTTGCACCGCGAACGACACCACCGGCTGGGCCGGCAACCAGACCTTTGCGCAGTTTGCAACCATGATTCCGGAGGCCGGGCCGTTCGATCTTGCCCTCACCGCCAACTACGGCACGAATGAGTCATGCACCGGCGGCGGCGATCCCAAGGAAGCCGCAGCATGGGCGGCGGCAGCCGTCACCGATGGTATTACCCCAAGCCACATCACTGTGGGCAACGAGGAGTACGGGACCTGGGAGACCGATCTGCACACGCTGCCTAACGATCCTGCCACGTATGCCGCTTCGGTTGTTGGATCAAGCGGCTACTACTCGCTGATCAAGGCGGCCAGCCCGAACACCCTGGTGGGCGTCGTCGTCGATGCGGACTGCAACAGTTCCAGTGGCTGCACTGGCGGCTGGGACACCAAGGTTCTCTCGAACGCTGCCGGTTCCTACGACTTTGTGGAATATCACTACTATCCCCAGTACGGAGACGTGACCAGCGATACGCCGCTGGTGCACCAGTACGCTCAGCAGTTCACCACCAATATCCAAACTCTCAGAACTGAACTAACGACGGCCGGCAAGGCCAACACTCCCATATATGTTGGGGAACTCGGCGGAAACAGCGCGAATCCCGGCACACAAAGCTGGTCGATCACCCAGGGTCTCTTCGCCGGCCAGATAATCGGCGAGGCAATGAATGATGGCGTTTCGCGCTTGACGTGGTGGGACTCACTCGGAAACTGTTTCGGCGCCGGTAATAACAGCTCATCGTTGTACGGTTGGCAGGACTGGGGAGCTCAAGACATATTTTCTGCCGGCCCATCTGTTGACACCAATTGCCCGGGTGACGGCGCCATCGGCACCATGTCGCCAACGGCGGAGGCGTTCAATCTCTTCCAGAACGTGGCTGTGACGGGCGAGCATGTGCTTACGCCCACAGTGAGCGGAGACACTGCTGACGTTCATGTCTACGCGGCCACTCACTCCGGTGGTACGGCCCTGGTGCTCTTCAACCTGAATCAAACCAGCAGCCAAACGGTATCGGTTGCATTAACCGGCGTGACCGACTCGACTGACGTAACAGTGATCACCTACGACAAGGAGATCTACGACTACACCAACACCAACTGCGCATTGGATCCTTCCTGCACGGTTGACCCGAATCACAACTACTCGAATATAGACTGGGCGCTCCCCACTTCAAACGACATGGGATCGCAGTCGCTGCCGCTCACGCTCACGCTCACCCCGTGGAGCATGAATGTGGTGCTGATCAAGTAATCGAGTTCCAGAGCCCTGGTGCCCCGGGTCTCTCGCATTTGGGGACCCGGGATATCTCTTCGCCTTCCCAGCAGGGTGCCACAGGTCTGGATTTTCAGACCTGGGATACCACTCTTCACTTTTTCACCGTTCGCCCTGCCACTGCTAGACTGCTGCAATGATCTTCACCAAGCGCCTTCGCGACGGTGTCCGCAGCGGTGAAATTACCCTGAGCGTCCGCATCTGGATGAGCCCTCGGGTGAAGGTGGGGCACCGCTACAAGATGGAAGAAGGCGAGATTGAAGTCGACTCGATTGAGCCCATCGGCCTGCCCGACATCACTCCCGAACTGGCGCGCGCCTCGGGGTTTCTGGGAGTGCTCGACCTGCTGAAGGTTGCCAAGCACGGCCGCGGCGAAAAAATCTACCTGGTCCGCTTCCACTACATCCCGCCGAAACGGGCGAAGGCGAAAGCGTGAGCAGCTACTTCCTACTCCCTACTCGCTATTCTTACGCCCTCAGCCAGTACGGCTTCGGCACCACAGCATTCAGCGCCGCAAACTCCTCGTCGCTGAGTTTGAATGCGGCCGCGCTGACATTCTCTTCGAGGTGCTTCACCGAACCTGTTCCTGGAATGGGCAACATGATGGGTGAGCGGCGCAGCAGCCACGCCAGCGAGACGACGGCAGTTGACGTTTCGCGGGTCTGGGCGATCTTCGAAACTGCTTCATTGGCCTGCTTGCCCTGCGCCATCGGACCCCATGGCAGAAAGGCAATTCCCTGCTGCTGGCAGTAGTCGAGCACATAATCCCACTCGCGGTCGCTGAAGCTGTAACGGTTTTGCACGCTGACGATGGGCACAATCTTCTGCGCGCGCTTGATGTGTTCGAGGGTGACGTTGGAGAGACCAACGTGGCGCACTTTGCCCGCTTCCTTCAGCTTCACAATCGCTTCAAGCGAGGCGTCAAACGACACCGCCGGATCGGGATGATGAAGCTGGTAAACGTCGATGCGTTCAACCCTCAGCCTTTTGAGGCTGCCTTCAACCGCTTCGGCAATGTGCGCCGGGCTGGCATTATGCGCCCACACACCCGGTCCGTAGCGAACCCAGCCGACTTTGGTGGCGATCACTTCGCCATGGGAGTAGGGCGCGAGCGCTTCGGCGATCAGCTCTTCGCTCACGTCGGGGCCGTAGGAGTCGGCGGTGTCAATAAAGTTGATGCCGAGATCGACGGCGCGGCGCAAGGTGGCGAGGGCAGCGGCCTTATCCGCGGGCGGACCCCAGATGCCGGGACCGGTGATGCGCATGGCGCCATAGCCGAGGCGATTCACGGTCAAATCCCCGCCAAGAGTGATGGTCCCCGCCGCCGCGGCAGGCAGAATTGCTGTATCAGTTGCCATGCTGTTCTCCTTCGTTCTTTTGATGGCTCAGTCGGCTGTTCGATGCTACAGCAGTTCTCGAATGTGGGACGGAGAAAACGCCCGCAATACAGATCGCTCGGCTGCGCTCGGGATGACCGTCTGAGAGTTCCAACTCTCAAACCGTCACTTCCCAACCCGGCTCATACGTGCGTCCCCAATACTTCATCGCTTCGTCGTCGTTAAGCACATGCGCCGTCTCAGTATCGAGATGCAGCTTTCTGTCGACAAACCACGCGATGTTTGAGAGCAGCAACATGGTGACGGCAACATTCGCTACCCAGATTGGCGAATTCAGCTGCTCGCGCCCCTGCACTGTCGCAATGAAATTGGCAAAATGCGCATCGGTCATCGCGTCGCGCCCTACCGTATCAGTCGTCGAGGTCTGCGTGCCTACGCGGAACTGGTCGGTCTGCTTGCCCTTCCAGTCGAAAACGTCATATCCGTCGCGATCGATCACCACCGTGCCCTTGGTTCCGCAAATCATCGAACCGCGATCACGCCCGTATACCCGCATGCCCTGGCAACTGCGGCCCTCCCAGCTTATGGTCTTGTCTTTGTAGCCGAAGTCGGTGATGAGCGTGTCGTAGAACTGCCAGTCGTCTTTGTATTGGTACCGTCCGCCGGTCGCCGACACCGTCATTGGAAAATCGACGCCCAGCGCCCAGCGGCAAACATCCACTTCGTGTGTGCCGTTGTTGAGCGTCTCGCCGGTTCCGTAGCGGCGCAGCCAGTGCCAGTTATAAGGGTGGATATTGTCTTTGTATTCGCTGCGCGGCGCAGGCCCCTGCCACAGATCCCAATTAAGCGTCTCCGGCACCGGCGCCGGCTTTCCAATCCCCATCGATCCGCGAACATTCGCATACCAGGCCCGCGCCAGGTACGCTTCACCAATAAAGCCCTGGTGAATCTGCTCAATCATTTTGATGGTGTAATCCGACGAACGCTGCTGGTCGCCCACCTGCACATGCTTGCCGTATTTCTTTTGCGCGGCCACAATCAGCTCGCCCTCGCGGGGATTCTGGCTCGAAGGCTTTTCGACATAAACATGCTTGCCCGCCTTCAGCCCCAGCACCGCCATGGGAGTATGCCAGTGATCGGGTGTGGCAATGGTGATGGCATCCACGTCTTTTGAGGCCAGCGCCTTGCGAAAATCGCCCTCCGCCCTGGGCGCGTAACCAAGCTCCTGCTGCGCCTTGTCAGCGTACCTGGCCAAGACCTTTGCATCGGGATCGCAGATGTAGGCGATGCGAGCGTTTTTGCTGTTGTCTCTGAGCGCATCAAGGTGCGCATAGCCGCGCCCGTTCAGCCCGTTCACCGCAAAGTTGACGCGATCGTTGGCGCCCATGATCTGCCCGTAACTTCTGGCTGTTGACGCAATGGCCGTGCCCGCCGCACCCGCTGCCAGTCCACCCAAAAAAGTTCGCCGCGTAACAATCTCATTCCCCATCGAATTAACGCCCTCGTTTCCGCCCCAAATTATATCTGCCGAAGACACTGCCATGCCGACGTTGCGGGCCGGGCCTGTTGAGCACCCGGCGAAACCTGCCGCGCAACCTGACCCTTTTAACGCTCGCGCGTCGAACAGGCTCAACAACTTCGCGGGCCGTCAGTCGGGCATGGGTCCCAGCAGCCCCCAGGTGCGTCGAAAATAAGGCGGAGGCTGTAATCTTGCGCAATATGCGGGCGTCTACCAAAGTGATGGCAGCCGGCACAGTAATTGAGCCGATCGCGGCGCAAACAGCGGATGAAATATCCGTCAAAGAGTTTGCGCGCGTCGTCGAAACTCACCGGCCGCAGATCTTCCGCTTCCTGCTGGCGTCTACCCGCGATGTTGACCTCGCGGAAACGCTCACGCAGGAGTGCTTTCTAAAGGCGCATCGCAACTGGAGCCGTTTTCGCGGCGACTCAACCGCCATGACCTGGCTGATGAGAATCGCGATCAACCTGCAGAAAGATCACTGGCGCAACCGGCGCATGCAATTCTGGCGGCAAACCAGGACCAATGCGGTGGATGTGGACGAAGCCAGCGACTGGCTGCCCAGCGGCGAACGAACTGCCGAGCAAAAGCTGCTGGCGCGCGAGCAGGTCGGCCACGTGTGGAAGGCCGTCGAAGGGCTGAGCGGAAGGCAACGAACGGTTTTCCTGCTTCGCTATGTCGAGGAACAGGAACTGAATCAGATCGCGGCAGCGACAGGCTTAAGCGAAGGTACTGTAAAAGCACATCTGTCGCGCGCGCTTGCCAAAGTGCGTGCGGAGTTGGGAGGCAAACGATGCAATTGAATGATTCAAACCCGGGCAAGGCAATTGAGCCTCAGCCCGACGCCGCACACGATGCGGTTCCAAACCGTCAGCTCGAGCAGGCCCTGGCGAATTTCCGCCAGAGCGTGCATGCCTGGAGCGAGGCAGAGTATCGGAGCGAGGCGGAGTTCAGCCGTCCGCGCACGGTTGCCGCAGTCCCGCGCCGCGCCTGGCGACCCGCGCTGGCATGGGCTCTGGGGTGCATGGTGGTGGCAGGCACGGTTAGCGGCGGCATCTACGATCATCATCGCGCCGTGATGGAGCGCCAGCTGGCAGCCTCGCGCATCGCGCAGCAGCGCCAACTGGCCGAGCAGCAAAAGGCCCAGGAAGACGAGAGCCTGCTGGCCAACGTCGACACCGATATTTCACGCAGCGTTCCGGCGGCAATGGAGCCGCTCGCTCAACTAATGGACGACGGCACAAATTAGAGCTCGAAAAGTGCTGCACATAAAGAACTGAATAGGAGAAGAGATGAAAGGCAAAATTGCACTACGGTTGCTCTTGGCATTCGCAACAATTCCCATGGCGGCGGCATTCGCTCAAGGTCCGGGCAATGGGCCCGGCGGCGGCGCTCCCGGTTTCGGCGAGCATCGGCCACCGATGGAAAGAGCTTTCCGGTTCGAGGGCATGCATGGGCAGTTCTGGAACAATCCGAAACTCGTAGAGCAGCTTCAGCTCACTGAGGAGCAACGCAAAGAGATGGACTCGATCCTTCTCTCGCATCGCTCGCAATTAATCGATCTGCATGCGTCCGAACAAAAGGCCGAGCTCGAGATGCAGCCGCTGATGGGCGCCGACCAGCCAAACGAGTCCGCCATTCTGGCCCAGATCGACAAAATTGCAGCCACCCGCGCCGAGCTCGAAAAAGCCAATGCGCGCTTCCTGCTCGCCATTCGCGCCAAGCTGACTCCCGATCAGTGGAAACAAGTACAGGCCTTCCGCGACCATCCCCCGATGGGCGGCCAATGGGGTCGAGGCGACCGCGGCCAGGGCGCAAATGGCCCCGGCAGTGGATTCCACCACCACGGACAAACGCAGCAACCGGACGCGGGTCCGCAGGGAGCCCCGCCCCCGGCGCCGCCCCAAGGCGGGCCATCAGGAGACGAGGAGTAGATTCGCAGGTTTTTGAACGAGAGCGGCCAATGCCGGTATCCAGACCGGCCGGCCCGCAAAATTTAGCGCAGACTTCTCAAGGCAGAGAGCATGCGGTCTGATAAAAAAGACCGTTGGCGGCATGGGTCAAACCAGGCCGCCATTTTTTTCTATCCAGCAAGCTGCAGCACGCCCCGCAGCCTCCGCCACCTCAATATCACTGTTCCCGCCGCCAGCGCTAGACATCGCAGACCCCACTCGATCCACCCGACAGAGCGCACAATTCCGCAACCCATTCGCGCCGCAACTTTTTCATTTTGAGACCCATAGGGGCCATTCGGGCGTCTCCCGCTGCATCGTTTCGCTGCACTGTTCTGTATAGATTTCGGGCACCAGCTGGCTCACTCTGAAACAGCGTTTGCATCGTTACCAGACACTCTGTTTCAGATCGCTCCAAATCGCCCGGCAAATGAATTTCAACAAAATGACTAAAGTTCTGGCACAGCTACCCGATGAATGGGGTGGATGCAGTAAGGCCCTCCCAAAGGGAAATCAAGCGGCGAGTCAAGATGAACCGCTCCGGCCAATCGGCATCCAAGAAGGAGTTAGTCCCATGGCCCTCGGTGTTTTGAACAACCTGTCAGCAATTTACGCAGAGAACAATTTAAACAACACTAACAACAGCCTGCAGACGGTTCTGCAGCAGTTGTCGTCAGGGTCGCGAATCAACTCCGGCGCCGACGACGCCGCGGGCCTCTCGCTGGTCAACGGGCTCGCCGCAAACTCGGCTGCCCTCACTCAGTCCGAGACAAATTCCACTGAGGGAGTCGGCCTGCTGCAAGTGGCTGACGGCGCTCTCTCGCAGGTCACGAGCCTGCTCAATCGCGCCATTTCGCTGGCCACTGAAGCCTCCAACGGCACCCTGAATAGTTCGCAGGAGTCTGCCGCCAACCAGGAGTACCAGTCGATTCTGTCAGAGATCAACAACATTGGCACCACGACCACGTATAACCAGAATCAGGTCTTCACTGGCAACCAGGCCGGTGTCGCGATCTACACTGGCGACTCGTCATCGACCGGCGCCTCAATCGACAATCTTTACTTCGCCCGCCTCACCGCGGCCAGTGTCGGCGACTCCGGCGGCACCGTGCAGCAAAGCGATGCAGGCCAGTTTATCGATCTGTCGAGTGACGTTGTCGCCGGAACGCTCTCCACTGCCGCCCAGCAGAGCGACAACATTGCCGTGGGCACCGGATTGACCTTTACCATCACCAATCCTGACGGCACCACAAGCTCCATTAACACCTCGGCCGGGGCCACCACCACCGTCAGCGACCTTATTGCTGAAATCAACCAGGACGGCATCCCCGGCATCACGGCCAGCTTTACCACCGCCGGAGCCGTTGGCGTGACCACCGACAGCGGCAGCGGATCTGCCGTCGCTTCCGGCGATACCGGCATCCTGCTCACCAATACCAACAGCAATGTGCAGATCTCGCTGGGCGCAAGCTTTGAAGACGGCACCACCGCCATCACGCCGGATGGATTGGACGCGAGCGCCGCAGCCACCGAGACCATCGAATATGTGACGGCCAATGGCGGCGATACCAGTGCCGACCTCTCCGACTCCAACCTGACCACGCAGGGCAACGCGCAGAACGCAGAGTCGGTGCTGAATAACGCCATCTCTTACGTCGCGGCGCAAGACGGCTACATCGGCGCGCAAATCAACACGCTCAACGCCATCAGCCAGGTTATGAGCACGCAGCAGGAGAACATCGTATCGGCGCAAAACGCCGTGCAGGCCACCGATTACGCCTCGGCCACTTCGAACATGTCGAAGTTCGAGATTCTTTCGCAGACCGGCATCGCCGCACTCGCGCAGGCCAACACCGTTCAGCAGGAAGTAACCAAGTTGCTGCAATAATCGACGGGTAGGCCGGGGCTTCAACCCCGGCGTTGCTCGACAGCGAAGGCCAAATTCAAGCACAGGTTCAGCATTCACGACAGGTTTAGCAATACTGCGGCATTTCAAGAAAACCCAGGGACAGGGCGGCGGCAAAGCTTAGGCTTTGCCGCCCTTTTTATTTGTGCTCCGCGATGACCTCAACCGCCTCTTGTCCTGTAGCTCCAAACAATACCTGAACTGCCGGCGTGCATCTTTTCAGTGCGGCGCTGAATCCCATCGGAGACAATGGTAACCATGGTCGCAGCGAGCCGAACACAAACAGCCGCAGCACCGGCCACTCCGCACCGACTCTCAAAGGCGCGACAGGTAGCCATGCTCAAGGCGCTGGCCGATCCGCGCCGCTACGAGCTGCTCGAGCGCATTGCCAAAGCCGGCTGCCCCCTCGGTTGCGCCCAGGCGCTCGAAGCCCTGCCCATCTCCGCCGCCACACTCTCGCACCACGTCAAAGAACTTGAGACAGCCGGCCTCATCGAGGTGCGGCGTGAAGGCAAGTTCGCCTATCTCTCGCTCAAGGCCGGAGTGTTGAAGGCATTGGCAGCCAATCTCGCCGCGCTTGATACCGAATCCTGTACCCGCGACGCCCGGCAGCCGCCTCCCGTAGAAAAGCAACAAAATTAACCCGCGGCAGGTTCGCAAAATGATTTCCACAAGCTCTTTGAATCCTTTTGCCATGCCCGCTAATCAATTCGACAGTTATCGAAATGTCGAAGCAAAGACGTTCGATGCGGGAGATCAGACGATGAAGAACCTTGAAGGAAAAGTAGCCCTTGTCACCGGCGCATCAAAAGGAATCGGAGCGGCAATCGCGCGTGAGCTTGCGGAGCGCGGCGCGTCCGTCGCAGTCAACTACTCGGGCAGCAAGGCCGCTGCCGAAAAGATTGTGGCCGAAATCAACGCGGCCGGCGGCAAGGCGATTGCCGTGCAGGCCAACGTGGCTGACGCCGACCAGGTTGGGCCGCTGGTTAAAAGCGTCGCCCAAAAACTGGGACCGATCGACGTGCTCGTGAACAATGCGGGCGTATACGAGTTCGGACCGCTCGAAGCCATCACTCCCGAGCACTTCCACAAGCAGTTTGACATCAATGTACTCGGCCTTCTGCTCGTCACCCAGGCCGCGGTAAAGGAGTTCAGCCCGAACGGCGGAAGCATCATAAACATCGGCTCAGTGGTGGGCAAAATGGCCTTCCCCAACGCCGCAGTCTACAGCGCCACCAAGGGCGCGGTGGATTCAGTGACCGTTTCGCTTTCGAAGGAGCTTGGCGCGAGGGGCATCCGCGTAAACGCGCTGAACCCGGGCCTGGTTGAAACTGAAGGCACGCACGGCGCAGGCATGATCGGTTCGGAGTTCTCAACCGGCGCAGCGAAAGAAACTCCGCTGGGACGCATTGGCCAGCCGCAAGACATTGCCACAGCCGCAGCCTTTCTGGCCTCAAGCGACTCGGGGTGGGTTAACGGTCAAACAATTTACGCATCAGGCGGATTTACGCGCTAATCCGTTCCTCCCGACGCCGGTGCGGTTGCCCCATCCTTTTCGCAGTTTCATCGCGAAAAGGGTGGGAAACCAGAGAATCAGACAGTAGTTGGCCGAGCGAGAAATGCGGGTCAGTCCTTTTCCGCATCAAGCAATTTTCTCTTACGCTCCACGCCCCAGCGATAGCCGGTGAGCGAGCCGTTGACGCCCACCACGCGATGGCAAGGCACCACGACCGACACCCTGTTCAGCGCGCAAGCCCGGGCAACCGCGCGCGTGGCTTTCGGCCGGCCCATTTCGCGCGCGAGCTGCGAGTAGGTGCGCGTTTCACCGCGGGGAATCTGGCGCAATGCCTGCCACACCCGAAGCTGGAAGACGGTGCCGCGCAAATCCAGGCATTCGCTTGCGTCGTTCGCAAACAAGTCAGTGCCGGCACGAACCGATTCAAGCGCAGCATCCACCAGGTGCGCCAGTGAAGCATCGCGCGTGAGATCGGCTTCAGGAAACTCGGCGCGAAGAGTCGCCTCGGCATCAGCCTTCGTCCCGGCAAGCGCCAGCCAGCACAAGCCACGGTCGGTCGCGCCAACAATCATCCATCCAAACGGCGATTGAGCCGCCGCGTAATTGATTTGCTCGCCGCGGCCGCCGTCGCGAAACCGCGCAGGCGTCATGCCCAGCGACGAGCCATCATAAGCGCGGCTCGACGAGCCAAAACCTGCCGCGTAAATTGCATCGGTAACTGAGCTGCCGCTCTTGAGCGCTCCCCGCAGTTGGTTTGCGCGCAACGCACGCTGGTACTGCAGCGGGCTCACACCCATCTCGCTCTTGAAAAGCCGCTGCACAGTGAACGGGCTCATGCCGGCGACACGGCCAAGTTCCTGAAGCTTTACCGCGCGATCGAGGTTGCCTTCGATGTGAGCGCGAACCTTGTCCAAAGAGTTGCCCCACGCAGTGGTGGGAGAGCACTTTTTGCAGGGGCGAAAACCCGCAGCCTGCGCCTCTTCAGCAGTTCTGAAGAAGCGCGCGTTGCCGCGCAGCGGCCTGCGGCTCGCACACCACGGATGGCAGAAAACTCCAGTAGTGGTGACGGCGTAAAAAAATCCAGCATCGCGATCGCGCGCCAGCACCTTGCGCCATGCGGCCTCTTCGTCAAGAGGCGCCATGGTTGCAGGCTGGGGTTCGGTCGCGCGGTTTGGTCTGGTCATCGAAATGAGGTGCGATTCAAATTCGGCTGTGACAGTTTGTGCATTCGTGTTCATGAGAATCATATTCGCCCGCAACGGCATCGCGCCGCACTCCGAATCTTGCGCGCAATTCAAAAAACGGTCCGCCTTGTCGCACAGCAGGCATTTCCCATTCCTTACCGGCTGTTCGCCTCAAGCGTGTATGCTTTCACTCGACGAGAAACAATCACGTTTCGAACGCCCGGTCAGCGGTACGCCCAACCCAACTTTCACAATGATTGCAGGAATCGCCATGCCAGCAAAATCCATCGCTCTAACCGCCGTCTTAGCCGCCGTATTCGCCGCCCTCATCGCCGCACTCCCCCTCACCGCCCAAGCCCAGCCGCAGCCCAGCGGGCCGTACCACGTCCAGCAAATCCAACTCACAGGCGGCGACGGCGGCTTTGACTATGTGACCGCGGACCCCGACG
>Ga0206821_10114_pt1 | contig 19199 bp, 16 predicted proteins | sample Alteio_BWOrgCont_85_FD_152860 | JGI IMG/M metagenome (GOLD analysis project Ga0206821, IMG submission 152860) | Enriched cells from forest soil in Barre Woods Harvard Forest LTER site, Petersham, Massachusetts, United States -... | ecosystem: Environmental > Terrestrial > Soil > Temperate forest >...
TCGAATCCCGGTTAGGATCTGATACATTTTGATATAAAAATTTGAGGCTATTTTCGTTTGGTGAGCCTGATATTTCTTATGTCGAACTTTTTAGCTTCAGTGACGATCTGATTAAAGATTATATAGAACTTTACAGACAAATTAACCCTTTATTGCAAAAGTATCAAAATAATAATTTTATTGCTAACCTAAATTCCAAATATTCGAACCGTCATTAGCTTCATATTGTGATATTTATCTGAATTTACGAAAATATATTTCAATAGATACGATTTACTTCTAACCCAGGCTTGCCAGCTGATAAATATTATCCTCCAATTAGCTTCGTAGTATTTTATCTGTTGACAATATGTACAACATGTTGTACATTATTCTTATGAGTAATTTAATGTCAATATCAGATGTACGATCTAATCTTCCAGAACTTGTTACAAAAGTAAGTGATACTTTGGGGAGAGTAACTATTACAGTAAATGGGCAGCCAAAAGCGATTCTTGTAAGCGCTGAAGAATTAGAATCACTTGAGGAAACTGCGGAAATATTGAGTATTCCCGGAGCAAAAAAAAGTATTAGGCAAGGATTAAAGGAAGCTAAAAATGGCCAAGGCACTCCGTTATCTCAACTGTAAGAAACAGTATGGAAGTAATAGTTACCCCAAAAGCATTAAAGCAATATCATCATCTACCAAAAACAGAGCAGGCAAAAATCAAAAAGAAATTGTTATTGTTAGAACAGAATGCAAAAGAAGGTAAGAAATTATCAGGTGAATATAATGAGCTGAGATCTCTACGAGCATGGCCGTACAGAATTGTTTATTTTATTGACAATAAGGTAGATAAAATTTATGTAGTTACAATAGCTCATAGGCAAGGAGTATATAAATAACTCATCAAATATTGCAGTAAAAAGACAAGATCGTCAAGGCTAATTTGTTTTAAATCACCCTGACACGATTTGAACCATTTTAGCTTTCAAAATTATCTTAGAGTAATTAAAAAACGTGCATTTAACTTCAAGTGAGCCCGAGAGGATTCGAACCTCCAACCAATTCCTTAAGAGGGAACTGCTCTACCACTGAGCTACGGGCCCATTTAATCCTCATATTGTAGCAAAATTACCGCTTTCTGTCATGTTTTCCCATATATCTTGCGTCTCTTCTGTAAAACATATACTATGAAATAAGGGGTATTGGTAGAAATTTATGCCGAAAAAGAAAAAAAAAGGTTCATCTCATTCAGCATACTATGAACTTTTTATACCCACCTTCCTTGTTATTTTATTGACAATAGGTGTATTTATTTTTGCAAACCAAACAGATAAAAATGAGAATGCCACGGCAAAATATATTTCAGTATCACCCAAACAACCCATGACATCTGATACGCTTTCTGTAACAATAAAAATAAACGGCATAGGACAAGGAGGTAACATATTTCCTCAACATAATACAAGAAAAATAACCATATACCTTTATGGAACAACTACATCAAAAGTCATTACAAAAACCGTTTCTCTCACTTACGATGGCAATAAGTATTTCACAGGCATTATTAATGTTGGTAAATTAGCTGAAGGACCATATTTTATTAAATTAACGGATGCTCATACTCTACAAGTACTCTCAAAACCTGAAATACAAACATTAACGAGCAGCCAAGTCAACGTCCTTTCCCCATATATACTTTATCCAGGAGATATGAATGACGATAATGTACTTAATAAAAGTGATTATAATTTGGCGCTCTCATGCTTTCAAACTAATAATTGCCCTGGCGATTCGGTCGACTTTAATGATGATGGCAAGGTCAATATCCTTGATTATAATTTACTGTTGCAAAGCTTTACGGTTTTGCATGAGGACTAATTTTTTATGGCAAGAAATAAGCGTTCAAAAAAACAACTTTTACAATTTATTACCCAATATGGTATCCATATTTGGGCAATTTTGATAATTGCCAATGCTGTCTTGGTATACAGTTATCATTTCGCTTCACACGCGGCAGGCAAAAATGATATTCCAGTGAATTCATTTACCATCAGTGGATCACCAACACCATCAACTCAACCATCTGTATCGCCGTCTGTTCAGGTCTCTCCGTCATCTGGACCTTCGGGACCGGTTATTGATTTGACATTTACTGTTCCGGGCATCGGCAGTGGCGGTGGTGTAATGAAGCCTCTTCATACAAAAAGGAATGTCACTGTTTATATTTACGCACAAAACGTCAATTCTATGGATCCGACAGTGAATCCGCTTTATACAATTCAAGGGACTGCCATGTTTGACTCCAACCCTGAAAGCCCGACATATACAAGTTTTATCAATCCCAATTTTGATTTGGGTAGTAGTGTACAAAACGGGAATTATCAGATTGCTTTTCGAACAGATCTCTCATTTACAACACTTATAAAACAAAATGCTTCTGATATCGGCGGAGAGATTTTCTCAGTGAGCACTGGGAGTCAAACACAGCTTCCTTCACAGCAAATGCTGATGGGAGATAGTATTCCAAATGGAAATAACTACTCTTTTACCATCAATGATTACAATGCATTCATCAATTGTTACGGTGACAAAAATGCGACAAGTAGTTTTTGTAAAGGACAAAATTACGCGGACTTCAATGATGATGGCGTTGTCGATGGAATTGATTACAACATTCTTCTTAGATCTTTGGATGGACTTTTGGAGGAAGGAGAAGCCCTTCCCAAAATAACTCCAACGGCAGCGCTTCCTAAACCCACTATAAGGCGAAAATACTTCCCGACGCCTATAAAAACAGTTAAAAAAATAAATACAGCTTCTCCTGCAGCAACATCTAAATCTTCAGAGAATTCTGGAGCTGGAGCGGCCGTTGGAGTAATCTTTTTCTTTTTCATTCTTATTATTCTTGGGGGTGGCGTGTTTCTTTATTTAAAAAATGAAAGAATTCATGAAATTGTTAACGCGCTCATTCATCTTTCCCCTACAGGCAGTCCCGCCGAAGAAGAACCAACTGAAACTGAAACATCTGAAGAACAAGCAGGTTCATCAGAACAACCCATAGAGACAGAAACATCTACTGAAAATCCGTCCGAAAATCCACCAGAAACTCAACCAGAGACTCCGCCAGCTCCTTCGGGAGACAGTATAGAAAAAGATTGCTATGTCAAAAAGAAAGGCCCTGATGATGCAGGAACAGGAGTTTGGCTTCTTTTAACTGATGATAACGGTGCCGTCAATGCACATTATGCAAAAAATGATGCGACAGATGGCTTTGCAAAAGTTAAAGGTGTAATGAAGACAGATGAAAGCGGCAAAAAATATTTAGAAATTTCAGAACTCAGCGCTGAAGGATAATTCTATGCTGCAAGAGCTACGCTGTTTTTTGTTACATTCCTGACCCTTAGAACGTCTTTTTGAGTAACTTTTTCACCAATTTCTACAACTTGTTTACGAACAGCCGGTTTATTCCTTATTTTTAGCCATGCTATTAGAATAAATTCTTTTTTTGACATAGCCTGCAATTGAGAGACATCATCTCTCCATTCATTATCCGATCCATCGGGTTGAAAATTTTCCTCTGCAATTATTCCTTCTTCTTTTAAGATTGCGCTTGTTGTAGGAGCATTTGGTTTTTCTATAGCCGCAATGACATCTACTCCATTGACTTCTTTGCTGTGTGGAATTTTTGCAACTCCTATGGTCAATTGATCCATACGAGCTTTCTGAGCTTCAGTATCTACTACATAATAAAAATCTTTCCCTCTGTCTTCTTCACTTCTACTGAAGATATTGATTCCCAAAATATTTCTTTCTCTTCTTTCAGACTCCAAAGTCAATTGTGTTAATCGCTCCTCAGACATACCTACCGGAACCAATGATAAAATCTCTGCCACTTTTTGTTGCTGTTGTGTAGAAGAAACCTCCAATTTCGGTTGAGCTTCTTTTGCCTGTGGTTCAGATGCAGTAAAAGTTTTTTGTTTTACCTCTAAGCTTCGTCGTTTGCTGATTCGTTTTTGTATTTCCAGTATTTTACTAACAGTGATGGTTTTTATTTTCAGTAAAAAAACTATTCTGCTTCGTTTTTTCTTTTTTCTCTCTTCTTCCCGATTGTTTTCTTCTAATTCGACAACATGAATTGGAGCTGACACCAAAGAGAATTTTATATCTGGATCTTTTTTATCCACGACAAGTTTTGTTCCTGTCTGTACGGAATCTGCAGTATCTCGCAGTGCTTTTCTTTGTTTTTGTAATTGATCCAATCTACTGATCCATAAGACAGAGTCCCGTGGATTTTCATAAGGACGCGGAACGATGACAGCGTGAATTTGACTTATTGGCTGACTTTCAACGGAAGATCTTGATCTCTCATTTTTGACATTTGCAGAAGTTGTGGTTTGGGCTAAAACTTTTTTTACAACTTTTTCAGCAAGAGCTTCTTGATGATGACCCACCACTTGTATCTCCCTTCTTACCTGAGCTGCTCTTTCAGGTATATTTAAAGGCAAATCAGTAAAAAAATGAATAGGTGCAGCTTCTCTTCGCGATTCTGTTACAAGTCGCTCAGGATTTACAGGCCATTTAATGTCCCCTATTGGCAAAACCTTTACGCTATCTCTTATGTGCTGAGGTATAGTATCTTGTGCTTCTGCTCTTCCGGTATAAGCCGGTTGATGTAACAACGTTTGCAAATTTCTCGATGAAATCTGTGCGTGTCTTTCACTAGTTACGGGAACTACAGCTGATGGTTCAATTCCGAACGGTTTTATAACAGGCAGTATTTTAAGAGGAGCTGTCGGAGCAGCTTCTGCCACTGGAATATCAAAATTTCTTACTTTCGAATGAGCTTCTAATATTCCTGGAAAATTTTGGACACCTGGCTTCGAAAAATCGGATTTTACAAGACTTGGACTGCTATCTGTAGGACGCATAAGACCAAAACCCGAGATAACGGTATGTTTGTTAAGACTCGGAGATGTTCCTTTTGATAAAGTAAGGCGAGGACCTGATGGATTCTCAACTCCTGCATTTGAAGAAATTTTAGGAACGAGGGAGACTGCGGGTACCCTCTCGGCTCCGCCTCTTACTGCACCTATATTTATCGAAATTTTCGGTGCTGATGATCCAACTTCTGCTCTTGCCATAATTCTCCTTTAGGTTGTAACACTTCATTTCTTACCCTACAAGTGCTTATCCTGACGAAATTATAAAAGAAGAGTTGAAAAATTACTTGATATAAACTTTACATTTACATTACAAAAAAATACGAACATTTCTTATGCTGTAAGCTGTTGTCAGTATTTTATAAGCTTTTTATCAAGAACAATTTAAGAATGAAGCTATACTAAAAATCAAAGGAGGATTAAAAATGTTCTACACAAAAAACTATCAATCACAATTTTTGGCTAAAACTTGGCAAAAAGCGTTGCGGCAAAGAGAAATTGAAAAGAATAATTTTCATGCAACTGGCGATATCAAAAAAGCAAAAGCATTTGTCAAAATGGTGAATAATTTTACCTTTAAAACAGATTTTTCAAAACTTGGTGAACAAATAATATTTTCCAGTGAGTCACTTATTATCCCGCTCCTCCCTGTGTACGCATGGATTTAGGTTAAAAATTTTTCCAAATTGAATGATGTTCTATGAAGATCACATAATCCATGCTGGGCAATCGCGTCTCGGTGTTTTTTTGTTCCATACCCTTTATTGGTAAAAAAATCATAGACCTTATAATCCTCTGGCAATTTTTGCATTAGCTCATCTCTGTACACCTTTGCGATAATTGATGCGGCTGCGATAGAGATACTGATACCGTCACCGTGAATAATTGCTGTTTGCTTATCTTTTTGTAATGCATTTATCATAAATGCGTCAATAAGAATATGCTCAGGTTTAGTCTTTAAATAACTAATAGCATTAACAAATGCCTGCTGTGCAGCTTTGCCAATTCCAACATCGTTGATAACAGAAACTGACACTTCAGCAATTGAGAATGCTACTGCATGTTCTTTAATGATTTCAGAAAGTTCTGTTCTTACTTTTGGAGATAATTTTTTTGAATCATTGATTTTATTTGTAGCGTGAAAATCTGAAGGCAAAATAACAGCTGCCGCCACAACAGGCCCTGCGAAACATCCTCTCCCTACTTCATCAACGCCAGCAATAAATTGTAAACCTTTCTGCCAAAGTTGTTGTTCGTACTGAAAAGTGGGCAAGGTCATAACATTAATCCAACAAATTTTCCTGCTCACTTTTATTTGCAAGCAATAATCCACTATCAAGGCTTGGCAAAGTTGGAAGCGCTTCCCCCATCACACCTTGTAATTCACCATACATTGTCGCAACGCTACTCATTAATCGTTTAATCTGTATTTCTCTTCTTTTCCACAATCTAATCGTAGAACGCTGTTCTGCCTCCAAATCATTTCGCAAAACAATAATACTCTCTACTTGTGATTCAAAACGATTACGAAATCCGTCACTGATAAGATAAGAAAAAAGCGCTTCCAGCTTTTCATCTTTATTGGCAGTTGCTGATTTTGCAACAGCAAGCTCAAACAACCCGATACGCAAAACATTCACCAGCGGTAAGGCATATGCATATGAACACACCCAAACGTTCTCATAAAGACCAAAATTTGTGATACCGCTGGGCAACACCTCACTGACAAGAATTGCCAAACTTGCATTCAAAATCCTTTTTTCTTCACGAAGTTTGGCAGTCCAGCTACTATTCCATGCTTTTGTTCTCTTTGTTTCCCACAAGATCAAACCTGCAGTTTGACCGAGTTTATTTTTGACTTTTTGGGAAATATCCGCTCCTTCCACTCCTTTAGGAACAGGTATTATCTCATCTGCTGAAAATTGCTCTTTTAACTGTAATTCCAAATCAAGCTCCAATACTTCACCTTGGGTTTGCTGAGAACCTTGTTGGAGCTTACGCTTCATTTCTTCATTTGCTTTTAGTGCATCCTGCAATTGTTTGTCTTTTTCCAGAACTTTCAATCGTTGTTCTTCTTCAGCCTTTTTTCTTTCTTCGCTACGAATTTTTTCTTCTTCAACAGCTAGTTGTTTTTGCATTTCAAGTTTGGCCTCGTCTCGTTCTTGTTTGGACTTACGCAGTTCTTGTGTCAAATCAGTCATTTGTTCCAGCATTTTTTTGATGCGTTCATCTTTTTCAACTGCTTCTTCTTTTGCTTGCTTAACCTGTAGTTCAAATTGTTCTTTAAGCTTTTTTGTAGAGCCATCAACTGCTTCTTGTCTGACCGTCTCCAATTTTTTTTCAAACTCTGCTTCAATTTTTTGTCGCTCTTCGGAGTTAAATTGATGTTTTAATGCTTCTGAAATCTCAACGGTCTTTTTGCAGTGTGGACATTGAATTGTATTCATTTGTAGATAACATAATACTCTTGCGATTTATCAAATGCAAGCAATCTCCCAACTGTGATAAAATAGCTGTGATTCCCAATATGAGAACGATACTTCGCTCAATCGGCATCTATTTGTTGGCGCTGTATTTTATTCCGCAGATTATTCCAGGATTTACTATTGACGGCGGCTTTGTAACGCTTCTTATCGGCGCGGTTGTTCTTGCCGCAATGTTTCTTGTTCTCAAACCAATACTCAGCATCATTAGTTTCCCTGTTAACCTGCTTACATTAGGATTATTTTCAATTTTTGTGAACGCATTCATTCTCTATCTTCTCACTATTTTAGTCCCAAATATTACGGTTCAGCCATTCACCTATCCTGAAAGTCATTTTTACGGGTTTAGCTTACCAAAAATCGCCTTTAATACATTTTTTGCATATACATATTCGGCCTTTATTCTTTCTTGCATTAATTCTATAATACGTTGGTTAATAGCTTAAAACTTATGGATAAAAATAAAAAGAAAATCGTTTGTCTTGGCGGAGGAATTGGAACAAGTAATTTGTTAAAAGGATTAAAACACTATCCACTTGATCTTAGTGTTGTGACATCAATGGCCGATGACGGCGGTTCGTCAGGGAGATTGAGAAAAGCATATGGGATTATGCCTCCAGGCGATATTATATCCTGCATTGCAGCACTTATTCCTGATGAGCAAAAAGAACTTGCCGAATTACTGACCTATCGCTTTTCTGGCTCTGATAAAGAAGATAAAACGATTGGTGGTCAGAAATTCGGAAACCTCTTGATGCTTGCTGAAATACAAAGAACCGGTGATTTTTATAAAGCAATCGATGTTACAAAAAAAATGTTTGGGGTACATGCTGACTTCTTCCCGGCAAGTGATGAAAGAACTCATTTAAGCGCTATTACAGAAGATGGCAGACAAGTGCATAGTGAAACGACACTTGATCTGGCTCTTTATAGTCAACCACATGGACTGAAAAAAATATATATCAGACCAAAAGACCCAAAAGTGAATCCTCAAATTATTTCCGCCATTATGAATGCTGATTGTATTGTCAGTGGACCAGGCGATCTTTACACAAATCAGCTTCCTGTCCTTGTTATTCCACAAATCCGTGAGGCATTTTTAAAAAGTCCAGCAAAAAAAATGTTCATACTCAACATCGCAAATAAACCTTTTGAAACCAAAGGATTTACCCTATTAGATTTTATAAAGGCCTTTGAAGAACATCTTGGGACTTTTCCTTTTAATCAGATAATTATCAACAACAATTACAGCTATACCATCCCCCAGGAATATCAATATACATACATAGAAATCAATGAGGAGCTACGAGAAAAAAAACAGTCTTTCCAACTCATTGAGGATGATTTGGTGAATAAAGATTTCCCACTATATCATGACCCTCAAAAACTTGCATCTGTAGTGGTAAAACGTATATAATTAGCCTTATGGTTTTAACAGTTTTACAAATTGTCGTTTCAGTTCTTTTGGTCGCAGCAATTTTACTTCAGGCTCCGGGGACAGGATTATCACCTGTTTTCGGTGGAGGAGGAGAATCTTATAGAAGCAAGCGCAGTGCCCAACGATTTTTGCTTATAGCAACAATTGCTCTTGCGGCTATTCTTGCTGTCCTCTCGCTTATTCTCTTGATTCTCCAACAATAAAAAAATTAATATTGCATAAATTATAGTATGGCAGTTATTCGAAAAAGACTTATTTTTTGGCTAATAAAAGCGTATATTAAAAAGGCCGGCAAAACGATTCTCTTCTCATTTCTTTTTGGACTTTTTATTTTTTTTGCGCTGCTTTTTATTGGGAAATATTATTCCCATATTGTGCCATTTTCTCGTACGGAAACAATTGGGCTTGTCGGTGCATACGATCAGGATTCTTTACCAACTGAAATTACGGATAAATTATCAACTGGGTTGACAACGGTCGCACCTGACGGAACAATAGAACCAGGCTTGGCTTCATCATGGGATGTGCTAGACAACGGGAAAACATACCGTTTTCATTTAAAAAAAGGCTTACATTTTACTGATGGACAAGAAGTCACCTCAGCAACTGTCAATTATAATTTTTCTGATGTTACAGAAGAAAAACCAGATAAATATACCATTATTTTCAAACTGAGCGACTCCTATGCGCCATTTCTGGTTACTGTTTCACGGCCATTGTTTGATAGAGGATTCAGCGGCGTCGGAAACTATCGTGTAGAGAAAATAACGATAACATCTTCATTTGTTCAATCAATAACACTTGCCTCAACAAAAGGGCCAGAAAATATTATTACCTATGAATTTTTCCCTAGTGAAGACGCAGTAAAATTAGCATATCTTTTGGGAGAAGTTACAGAAATTGAAGGTATTACTACCACAACAGTAAACGGCATGGATTTACAAAAATTCCCTAATACGACAACTGTCACAACTCCTGATTACACCCAATTAGTAACATTATTTTTTAACAATAGTGACGAGGCATTATCAAATAAAGAAATGCGATTGGCACTCATGTCTACAGTTCCAACTACCTTCCCACAAGGTAAATTTGCCTATTTGCCGTACTCCCCTCTTTCACAATATTATGATAAAAATATAACGCCAAGAGCACAAGATATTGCTTACGCCAAACAACTTCTTGAACCTTCTTCGACATCAAGTTTGAGCGGACAATTGAAATTGCCTTCAACACTTACTATACAAACTTTCCCCAAATATCGTTCAGTTGCACAATCAATTGCGAACGCATGGAAGAATCTTGGAATTAAAACAACGGTTCAGGATGTTAACGGTATGCCGACGAACTATCAAGTTTTTTTGGGTGAATTTAATATTCCTCAGGACCCCGATCAATATACGCTCTGGCACTCATTGGGACCTAATAATATAACGCATTATAAAAATTTGCGTATTGATGATTTGCTCGAAGAGGGAAGAGAAACAGTTGACGAAAATAAACGTAAATCTATCTATGACGATTTTCAAAAATATTTGCTTGAAGACGCACCAGCAGTATTTCTCTACTATCCGGATGAATATACGATAAGTAAAAATTAGTTATCAAGCATGTGCTTCAAGATATTCGAGTGTCCCTTTGCTAAATTCACCAACATAATCAATGGGATATTCTCGAGCCGATTCTCCAAACTTTGAACGATCTCCCACATAAATCATTCTCACTTGCTTCCCCTTTCGATAGAGCTCATCGCTCATCCCAAAATCAGATTTACTATCCCCAAATGTCTCAAATTCTTGCGGTTCTAATTTCATTTCCTGTAAAAATTTGAGAAATCGATCAGCGCCCAAAGCTTTCCCTACATTTGGACTTTCAACATCTGTGGCAATTGTTGTAGGATCAATGTGATAAATGTTTTGCAATTTATATTTCGTCAAAAGCTGCTTTAGATCTTCAACAAGCATTTTTTGTCTTTGATGAAACATATCTAATTCAAAACCGTCATGCATTTCAATTGAAAGCATTGTTTCTTTTGTTAGATCAAAAAACATTGAATCATTATATTTTCGTTCAACTAATACTTTGGCTTCTTTAATAACATCCTGTGAGATAGCCAATTCTTCCATCTTTTCATGATGTATATTTCCTTCTTTATCAAAAATAATCCATGTGCCGCCTTTTTCACCAACTGCAATAAAATGCTGTAATAAAGATTTATCCTCAATATTTTGTATTAGTGGGGTAATAAATCGCTCAACCAACCATGCAATTGATCGTCCAGTATTTAATCCAACCGGTTCACCTCGTTGCAGTATTGCTATTATTTGATCAAAAAATTCTGGCTTCGTTACTCGTTTTTCTTTTGGATCAGTGAGTACTCCATCAACATCAAAAAGATATGCTTTCATATGTAAAACGTCAATAAATAATTGTATCCTATGCCATTTTATAAATCCAGTTCTAACTATATTACAAATTAGATTAAAAATGCTATCATGCATTTATGAATGCAGAAACGAAAGCTAATCAACCTCTCCTATTAGAGGCAACTACTTCTTCTCTTGATTGGAAAGATGCGGTTCGACATGTGGGAGAGGTTCAACCTGGAACTATTATTACTGGCTTAGAAAACTCAACTGATTTAGATCTATTTGCTTATAATATGGGTTCATGGCTTCGGGATCATAACAATAAAATATGGTTGAACGCGCAAGAAGATCTAGATCCCTTATTACGGCAAGGATACCTTCAATATGTTTCTCGAGGCTACTACCCCATCTTTGAGCCTCCTAGAACTCATTTAACATCTAAAGGCGGAGTGGTATATCAGGAATGGCATCGCGGCACTCATTTACCTTCTAAACAACTACAACCAAAAAGAGGGCAATTGAAAAATATTACAGCTTTATGGCTTGATGATGGGCAGGAAAGTGAAGGACCAAAATTTCTAATAAAGAGATTTGTCGCCCATGCCGACTTACATATACCAGGCATAGGGATACGAGGTAAAGCGGCCCAACTGATGAGAATTGGCACGATGATACCCGGAGAAGGGAATCTGGCAACAAAAATTATTGCAACCTACCGAAAATTACCAGAGGACGATGTTGACGCAGCAGTACAAGAACTGATAAGCGAGTCAAGCGCTTTAACGGAAGCTCTCCTAAGAGATGGATTGACCCGTATGCGTTCTGGAGGGCTCTCTGGACTAGGTAAAAGAAAATGATAATTGCTAAAAGCAGGTTGTTACAATTGTTTAAGAAATAAGCGCATTACCACTCCTGAGCTTCCGATGATACGTTATTGCAAACCGATGTGCTTCATCTCGAATTCGCTGGACCAGATGCAATGATGGTGAATTTTTTGGTAAGGAAATTTCTATAAAATTATCTTCTTGCACGATGATTTGCTGATTTCTTTCTTCTTTTGTCCCCGTAAAACGAACCTGCAATAACTCTTTATAGTTCCGCACATACGGTAGATTAGATTGCTCGTCATGGTTACTTTCTGTTACTGGGACAACTATTGTTTCCTCTCTTTTTGCCAACCCAACCAAAGGGATATTTACGCCGCTTTCTGCCAACGCAGTCAAGCCGCTTGCGACTTGTCCCTTACCGCCATCAACAATGATCAAATCTGGGAAATGCCAATCTTCATGTCCTAATCTTCTAATCAAAACTTCTCTCATCATCGCAAAATCATTTGGCAGATCTTTAGCTTTCCGTGTATCCCATTTTCTTTTAATTTTAAACTTCCGATACTGAGACTTATCAATTTCTCCATGTGTCAAAACGACCATTGAACCTGTCGCATTGGTTCCCTGAATGTTTGAAATATCATAACATTCTATTCTTTCAAGCTTTTGCAAATTCAATCCCTGTGCATTAAGCGCTTCCATCAAACCATCAAGTTCTTTCTGTCTGATATCAGTTCGCAAATTTGGATTAATGGCATATTCAAACGGTCTATGAAATGGTGTTGTGATGAGGCTCATTGCGTTGATTCTTTTTTGAACTTCTAACGCCTGTTCGTATTTCTCTTTTTTACTAAACACATCCCTCTCTTTTTCTAATTCTTTCATAATATCTTTTGACTCACCTTCAAGAATGCGAATAATTCCTTTGATATTTTTGCGATATGTTTTTCGCAGCTCAGGAGAATCAAACATCGGCGGACAAGGACATAATCCTAGATGATGATAGAGACAAATTCGCTTGGGATGATTTCGTGCCGAAACAAAAGGGAAGACGCGACGGATAGTTTTTAAAACTAATTTAACTGCGGATGAACTTGGAAATGGTCCAAAATACAAAGAATCTGCATATTCTTCACGGCGAGCAAGAAGAACTTTTGGATAATCATCTTTAACAGTGATGCGAATCTGAAGATATGATTTGTTATCAGTTAACTTTGCATTGTATTTGGGCTTATATTTCTTGATATAAAATGCTTCAAGAAGCAAAGCCTCAAGCTCCGACTCAACAATAGTGATAGTGATTTTGTCAATTTGCGAAACCATGACTTTTGTTCGTGGTCCAAGCTGCGCGCTCTTTACAAAATACGATGAAACTCGAGACTTAAGATCGTTTGCTTTCCCGACATAAAGAATACTTCCGTCTTTGTCAGAATAAACATACACCCCCGCCTTCGTTGGCAATGATAAATAATCAGATCGTGAATATATCATAGTTATTTCTCCAAACGTATTGTAAAGATGAAGTTGTAGTTTGTCAAAATTTGGTTATAAACCCTACCTTCGTTTTTGTAGAATGCCAATGCCAACAATGAAGATAAGAACAAAAATAACCACTGATATTCCAACTGGTGTGAGAAAAAATAATTTCGATTCGGTCTGTTCTTGTTTGGAAATTCCTGCAATTTTAATAGTATAGTTCGCTTGCGTATCAATAAGAGGATTTGTAGAATTAAATGAAACAGGAACATCCAAATAACCAAAGGGTGGAACACCCGATGTTTCTAGCGTTTGGGTTTGTGGAGTAAGCTGGTTTGTCATAAGATACAATATCTGGCTTGGAACATAGGTAGATCCGTTATTCTTTATGACAACATTTCCTGTAATAGGAAGTCCCGCAATGGTAACAGCAGGGATTGTGCTATCGAGAGAAAAAACAGGAGTTTCACTTGGTACAGTGGTGCTAAATTCAACTTGTATGTCTTTTGAAACAGGGGTACTAGTATAGTTATAACCACCTGCAGGGATAGGATAGACACTACTCTCTCCCCGTATATCAAAAGCGAAATGATCAAAATCTAGCGTATTAAAATAATCAACGCCGCCAGTTGTACTCCCCCATGTAGGATCAACCATGATCCATGTCTGTTTTTGACTGTTATAATATTCCGGCCAAACATGCAAAACATCTTTCTCCTGAGAAATTGGACGTTGTTGCGGATTGTCTGTGTAGGCAAATCCGTCAACTTCTCTTGCCGGAATATGCGCTGCACGAGCAATTGCGATAAACAAATCAGTAAACTCAAGACAGACTGCGGAATTGGGATCTTGTAATGCTCCAACTGCTCCAAGGCGCGGTTTATTACTGGTCACACGAGAAAAGTCATAATGCAATTTATTACTTACATACGTGTAAATTGCTTGCGGCGTCTGCAGTTGATTTGCCAATTGCGCAATCTCGGGATTATTTGATTCCCAATATTCTTGTGGTTTAATGTAATCGCTGAGCTGTTCAGGAGTCATCGGATCTTCTTTTGGAGTCAGATGAATTACCACATTACCACTTACATTGACATCCATACTTTGGATTGAAGAAAGATGATATTGCGCCAGCCAATTCCCATCTTTATCTTCAACAACATTTGAAGGCTGTGGATCAATGTTGGTTATTGATACATCTTGATAGTTGGTCGATGGAGGAAGCGCAATTTGCGTTGTTGACGGGTATAAATTGGTATTTCGCAAATGATAAATCAGGTGAAAATTATAAACTTGCGTGTTCCCATAAGCGAGTGAAATGCCTGATTTGCCCAATGTTTGTTTGTCAAAAACCAAATCGTTGCCAGCTTCTTGAGGTTTGATATAGGCAGGCTGTCCAAATGATGGGGGTGTTTTAAGCTCAACAACAAATGTTGAAAAATCTTGAGGATTTGAAATACCAGGAATGTCAATTTCCCAAATTCTTCCATAATGATGCGCAAGTGTCGGAGTATCAAATGTTATAGTGAACTGCTGTTTATTTCCCAAACCAAGAGCCTGGCTGTTAAAATGTAACGCGATAATATACCCGCTGCTATTTTTTGAAACTTGCGGTGTAATAGGGCCGCCGGTATCCTGCGCTTTTACATTTGAAATCGTATCAAATCCCAACTGTATTGTGTAAGAAGTTGCATAATACTGTGAAGTTGTATTGGCAAGCGTGCCGTTAACAACAGCGTGCGCCATACCATTTTGATCAATTGTATAGGTCACGTGATAATCCGTATTGAAATTATTGGCAGCAAAAGCCTGATGGGGAAAGCTAATAAGGAAAATTACACCAGTTAAAAATAAGGAAATGATCGCAAGATTGATTTTCATGATCTCAAAACTTAAATGTCAAATCTCAAAGTTGGAAAGCAAATCTTAAAACTTTTCTCTATACATTTCACATTTGAGATGTCCTTCGATTAACTCAGGATCCTAAGCTTGTCGAATAGATAGATTTGAATTTTGAGATTTACGATTTGAGATAGTTTGAAACTATTCTATTTTAATACATTTTTGAGGAATTTGCCCGTCCAGGAATTGGGATTTGCAGCGATCTCGGAAGGCGTTCCTGTCGCAACAATTTCCCCACCTTTTTCTCCACCTTCAGGACCTAAATCAATAATATAATCAGCATTTTTTATAACATCCAAGTTATGTTCAATAACAATTACAGAATTTCCGACATCAACAAGGCGACGCAGAACATATAATAATTTCTCCAAATCGACAAAATGAAGTCCTGTCGTCGGCTCATCCAAAACATATAACGCGTTTCTTCCTTTTTTCGAAAGTTCTGTAGCAAGTTTTACTCGTTGTGCTTCTCCACCGGAAAGTGTCGGCGCTGGCTGACCTAATTTAATATATGACAAACCAACATCCTGCAATGTTGCCAACCGATGAGCCAATCCTGGCATAAACGAGAAAAATTGTAATGCCTCACCAACACTCATCTGCAAAACATCAGCGATACTTTTATCATTAAACAGTACTTCTAATGCTTCACTATTATATTGTTTACCCTGACAAACTTCACAAGTTATATACACATCCGGCATGAATTGCATTTCGATTTTTATCTGCCCTTCTCCCTCACATGCTTCACAACGTCCGCCTTTGACATTAAAAGAAAACCGTCCTGGTCCATAGCCACGCAATTTTGCTTCTTTGGTTGATGCAAATATTTGTCTAATATAACCAAATGCTCCTGTATATGTCGCAGGATTGCTTCGAGGAGTTCTTCCAATTGGCGTTTGATCAATCGCAAAAACGTTTTTGAGATATTCGCTTCCCTGCATCTCAAGAAATTCTCCCGGCTTCTGCGGATGGTAGGGATTCTTTTTTTGCATCAGCGCATGATATAAAATATCATTGACCAATGTTGATTTTCCCGAACCTGAAACTCCTGTTACAACAACAAATTCATTAAGTGGGAATTCTGCAGTTACATTTTTCAAATTATGCTCAGTGGCTCCGATAATTTTAACACTGGCTTTTTCCAGATTTGCTAGTGGAGAAACAATACTTTCATCTTTTTTTTCAACAGTTGATTTATTAATTTGTATTTTTTTTCTTCCCGACAAATATTTTCCGGTAATTGAATTTTTATCTTTTTTAACTTCCTCAATTGTTCCAGCAGAAACAATATGTCCTCCTTGTTCACCTGCCCCTGGGCCAAAATCAAACAAGTAATCTGATGCCTCCATCGTCTCTTGATCATGTTCGACTACCAGTACAGTATTCCCCAAATCGCGAAGTTTTTTTAGCGTATCAATCAATTTTGAATTATCCCGTTGATGTAATCCAATTGATGGCTCGTCCAGAACATATAAGACACCGGTCAAACCTGATCCTATTTGAGATGCCAATCTTATTCTTTGCGCCTCTCCTCCTGAAAGAGTCGCTGCACCTCTTTGGAGAGTTAAATACTCCAAACCAACGTCGACAAGAAATTGCAATCTTTCACGAATTTCTCGCAAAATCATTTTTGAAATTTCTTTTTCTCTCGATGAAATAGCATCCGGTAAATCATTGATAAACGTAAGTGATTTCTCTATCGACATTCGGGACACATCTATAATTGATTTCTCTTTAAGGGTGACTGATAATGCTTCTTTTTTGAGTCGTCCTCCATTACATTCGGGACAGGTATCAAAACGCATGAATTTATCAATTTGTGTTTTGATAAATTGCGATTCTGATTCGTTATAGCGGCGTTTCAATTCCATTGCGATGCCACGGAACGATTCTTCAATGACAGTCTCTCGTCCGAAACGATTTTCTCCTTCGACAAGATATTTTTTACCACCTGTGCCATAAAGTAAAAGATGTTTTTGCTCTTCGGTTAACTCACTAATACGTTTGTTCAATGGAATATCGTTATCGTCACAAAAAGTCTTAAACGTTCGTGAGAACCACGTGTCATTCGTTCCGATATTAAAAAATGGTATGATGCCGCCTTCATTGATCGTTAAATTATCATTGAGAATCAAATCAGGATCAGCATTAAGAACTCTCCCCAAACCGGCACATGTCGGACATGCACCATGCGGTGTGTTAAAAGAAAATATTCGTGGCTCAATTTCTGGAAGTGAGATATTATCAACAGGACAAGCAAATTTTTCGGAAAAAAGTTGATCTTCCATTTCTTCTGGTTTCTCAGGAAGGGTAAATGATGCATCTTTAATGACTGCAACAATCATCTCTCCATCACCAAATTGCAATGCTTGTTCAACATCGGTCGCAAGGCGCGTCCGTTCTGTGTCTTTGCTTAATACTATTGCATCAATAACAAGTTCTATCGTATGCTTGTTAGTTTTGATGAGAACAAATTCATCAGTTAAATTATAAATTTTACCGTCAATTCTCACTTTGTTGTAGCCGCGTTTTTTCAGACTGGCAAATAAATCAGTGTATTCTCCTCTCCGATCTTTAACAACCGGTGCCAAAATGAGAATTCGGACATCTTTTCTTCCCGGCTCTTGATGTGTTTCCTGTAACTTTAAAACAGAATCTACAATTTGTTCTTTGGATTGTCTTGCGATTTCCCGTCCACATTTAGGACAATGAGGGTGACCGACACGGGCAAAAAGCAAACGCAAGTAATCATAAATTTCAGTGACCGTCCCAACGGTAGAACGAGGATTGTGACTTGTTGATTTCTGATCGATAGAAATTGCAGGAGATAGACCTTCAATCAGATCTACATCAGGTTTTTTCATTGTACCTAAGAACTGTCGAGCATAAGAAGACAAACTCTCAACATATCGTCTTTGTCCTTCTGCATACACAGTATCAAATGCAAGTGATGATTTCCCACTACCTGACAATCCGGTAAAAATGACCAGCTTATTTTTAGGAATTTCTAAATCGAGGTTTTTGAGGTTATGTTCCCTTGCACCCTTAATCGTGATTTTGTCCATACTAAAACTCAAAGCAATCAATTATAACGGATATTTCAAGCTATGGCAAATGGCTATCTGTTTCAGTTTTATTTTCCACACTTTTCCACAGATACCAACATGCGGTTGAACTGTAAGGCTTTCCTGTTTAAAAAATTTAAGTATTTTAAATAACTTTGTTCAAATTTGCCTCTAGCAATTTTTATTAAGCCGCTTTCTGTGGTAATAAATCTAAAATTGAAGAAAAAACTTCTCGTGGTTCAGAAAGGTCATTAATTCCCAATGTATCTCTTAAACTTTGTAAAGTTGTTGTTTCCTCTCCAGAGGTAATTATTCTAGGTTGAGAACCCTGTGGAGAGAAAGAATAACTAGGCGATGCTGGATTAACAGTAATTATCATTTCTCTATCCTTGCTCCATAAATCATAACTTAAAATTCCATCTTCAAATTTAATTTTTACAATTTTTCCGTTACCTTTGCCATCATCAGTTGTCTGTTTATAAAAATAATATTCACTTCCAATTGCGTCTTCTGTATAATTTGCAGAAAAAACTTGGGCAACGATAGATCCTCCGTCGCTGGGCTCAATAGAACTTTCATCTTGAAGTACATTCATATAACGAACTTCATCTTCAGTGAAAGTAAATGCGCCTTTATTTAAATCCACGTTATGCCCTCTGAGCAAATCGGCAAAATTACTCCATACTTTTACGATTCTTTGGTATTCAACA
>Ga0206821_10115_pt1 | contig 19189 bp, 16 predicted proteins | sample Alteio_BWOrgCont_85_FD_152860 | JGI IMG/M metagenome (GOLD analysis project Ga0206821, IMG submission 152860) | Enriched cells from forest soil in Barre Woods Harvard Forest LTER site, Petersham, Massachusetts, United States -... | ecosystem: Environmental > Terrestrial > Soil > Temperate forest >...
ATGCTGGGGCGGCGCTGGTGAAGTTGGGGCGTTGACATCCCGGGCGGAAGGGCTTGTCACAAGACGCCGTTGGGCGGATGCTGTTAGATAGAGACAGGATGAGACGCTTGAACGACATTTCGAGCCGCATGAGGCAGCAGGCGGACAGCCCTGCCTGTCGATGTCGCACGCACGACGACCGAGGGTTCTAAGACCCTCCGCCTGGCAAGTCCCTGAAACAGGGTCCCATAGACATGGCGCGATGGAAGTCGCGCTCCGACAGACAAGCGATCGAGGCTGCGCAGGCCGCGACGCAATCCAGACTTTCTGAGGAAGGGAACTATGAAAATTGCGAGCAGTGTGACGGAACTGATTGGGAAAACCCCGCTGGTGCAACTGAATCGTGTGACCGAAGGCGCGCACGGGCGGGTGGTGGCGAAGCTGGAGGGTGCGAATCCGGCCAGTAGCGTGAAGGATCGTATCGGGCTGGCAATGATAGAAGCGGCGGAGCGGGAAGGGAAGATCAAGCCGGGCGAGACGGTGCTGATTGAGCCGACCAGCGGGAACACGGGGATTGGCCTCGCGTTTGTGGCGGCGGTGAAGGGGTACAAGCTCATCCTGACCATGCCGGAGACGATGAGCCAGGAGCGGCGGGTGGTGCTGATGGCGTTTGGTGCGGAGATTGTGCTGACGCCAGGGCCGAATGGAATGAGCGGCGCGATTACAAAGGCAAAGCAGATCTTGGCGGAGACGCCGCACGGGTACATGCTGCAGCAGTTTGAGAATCCGGCGAACCCAAAGGTGCATTTCGACACGACGGGGCCGGAGATTTGGAATGACACGGATGGGCAGGCGGACATTCTGGTGTCGGGAATCGGGACGGGCGGGACGCTGACAGGCGTATCGGAGTACATCAAGCCGAAGAAGCCTTCGTTCAAGGCGATTGCGGTGGAACCGGTGGACAGTCCGGTGCTGAGCGGCGGGAAGCCGGGGCCGCACAAGATTCAGGGGATTGGCGCGGGGTTTGTTCCGCGGGTGCTGAAGACGGAGTTAATCGACGAAGTGGTGCAGGTGTCGAACGACGAGGCGATCACGATGGCGAAGCGGCTGGCGCTGGAGGAGGGGCTGCTGGTGGGGATTTCGTCGGGCGCGGCGGTGCAGGCAGCGGTGAAGGTGGCGAAGCGGCCGGAGAATGCGGGCAAGCTGATTGTGGTGGTGCTGCCGGATTTCGGTGAGCGGTATATTTCGTCGGTGCTGTTTGAATCGCTGCGGAATCAGGCGCAGGGGTTGAAGACGGCGGCGCTGTGAGCGCGCGGGGGGCAAGCGCATGCATCTGCGGGGATTCCGGTATGCTGCCGTCTAAGTTCTGCTGAGGGTTATGGGCATTTTCGCCAACATTAAAGAAGATATCGACTCGGTGATGGCGCGCGACCCGGCGGCGAGTTCGCGGCTGATGGTGGTGCTGTGCTATCCGGGGCTGCATGCGGTGTGGATGCATCGCATTACGTCGAAGCTGTGGCGCGCGGATTTGCGGCTGGTGGCGCGGGTGCTGTCGCAGGTGGGGCGATTCGTTTCGGGGATTGAGATTCATCCGGGCGCGGAGATCGGGCGGAGAGTGTTCATCGACCACGGATCGGGTGTGGTGGTGGGTGAGACGGCCATTGTGGGCAACGACGTGACGCTGTATCAGGGAGTGACGCTGGGCGGGACGGGGAACGAGAAGGGCAAGCGGCATCCGACGCTGCGCGACGGGGTGTTTGCGGGGAGCAACGCGCAGATTTTGGGAAACATTTGCATTGGGGAGAATTCGCGGGTGGGCGCAGGGTCGGTGGTGCTGCGCGACGTGCCGCCGAATTCGACGGTGGTTGGGGTTCCGGCGCACATTGTCTACCAGAATGGCGAGCGGGTGCTGATTACCGATCCGAGCCAGGTGAAGGATCCGCTGTCGGGCGTGATTATTGCGTTGGCTGAGGAAGTGAAGCGGTTGCGGGTGCGTGTGGATTGCCTGGATGGACAACTGGAGCAGACGGCTCGGGATCTGGATGGGGTGAGGGCGCTGACCAGCGAGGATGAGGAGCGGGAACAGTACCGCAGTGAGCAGGCGGATGCGGGGTTGTTTTCGATGGGGGAAGGGATTTGACTACAGGGTATAGGGGATAGGGAGTAGTCGGTCATCGGCGGAATTCATCTTCGTTTTACGCAGCGTTCATGGGAAGGAGCATCCCTTTGCTCTGGAGGACGCTGTGAGTATTGCAATCAATCGCAGACAATTTATTCGTGGCGCGGGAGTCGCGTCGGCCGCGGCGTTGACCGCGGCGATCCCGAGTACTGCAAAAGCGGCTAGCCTGCCGGCACCGGACGCATCGCAGATCGAACACATCATCGTGGTGATGATGGAGAACCGGAGCTTCGATCACTTTTTGGGGTGGCTGCCGGGGTCGCGCGGGCGGCAGGCGGGACTGAGCTATCTGGACAACGAGGGCGAAGCGCACCCGACGTGGCGGCTCAACACGTTTGTGGGCTGCTCGCATCCTGATCCGGACCACTCGTACGCAGGCGGGCGGAGCGAGGTCGACAACGGGAAGATGGACGGTTGGCTGCGGACCACGACGAACGACGTGTTCTCGATCGGCTATTACGAAGAAGCGGATCTGCCGTTCTTCAGCGCGCTGGCGCGGAACTATACGACGCTCGATAACTATTTCGCTTCGATTTTGTCGTCGACGTTTCCGAATCGAGTATTTCAGCACGCGGCGCAGACGGACAGGCTTTCTAATACGCTGGATATTTCGACGCTGCCGACGATTTGGGACACGCTGGCGGCTGCGGGCGTGAGCCACAAGTACTACTTCGGCAATGTGCCGTTTCTTGCGCTGTGGGGTGACAAGTACATCGACATTTCGGCGCCGCACGCGGAGTTTCTCATCGATGCGGCGACGGGGAATTTGCCAGCGGTGTCGTTTGTGGACCCAAAGTTCACGATTCTGGACGATGGCGAGGGGAACGACGATCATCCGCACGCGGATGTGCGGGCGGGCGAGGCGTTTCTGGGGCAGGTTTACCGGGCGGTGACCAGCGGGCCGGGGTGGAAGAACACGGTGCTGATCATCAATCGCGATGAGTGGGGCGGATTTTACGACACGATTGCTCCGCCGCGGATTATTGCGCCGAACGATGTGGACACGGACCTGGTCGATGGGAAGGCGTTGCTGGGGTGCAGAGTGCCGACGGTGGTGGTTTCGCCATGGGCGCGGGGGAATACGGCAACGCCGCGGATCAACTCGGGGCTCTACGATCACACGTCGGTGCTGAAGCTGATCGAATGGCGGTACAACCTGCCGCCGCTGACGAAGCGGGATGCGTCGAGTGAGATAGCGAATTTGGCGGAGGCACTGGATTTTGCGAACCCGGATGTTGCGGTGCCTGCGCTGCCGGTGGTGACGGCGCCGATTCCTACTCCGTGTGGATTATTTGAGCTGGGCAGCGACGTGGACAACGAGAGCTATGACTTTTACGAACTGTTGAACTCGGAGCTGACGGCGAATTGGAAGCTGGCTTAAAGACAGTTGTCGGTTGTCAGTTATCGGTGATCGGTATTCAGGAGTCGGGGAGTCAGCCAACGAGAGTCGGGGCGCGGCCTCGACTCTTGTTGTTTGGGCTATTTGGATGGATGCGACTGCACGATGGCGGCGACCATGGCGCGGAACTGGTCGTAGTCAGGTTTGCCGGAGAAGCTGCGGTACAGGGTGGATCCGCTGGCGTCGGTGAGTTGGAAGTGGCGTTCACCGGCGGCGGCCTGGGAGGCGTGGGTTTGTTCCCACGATTTCTCGTCGAAGTCGTTGCTCTGGACGTCGATTTCGCGCGTCGTGTTGGCGGCGGGGTCGTGGACGAGGAAGCGGTAATACGTGTGGAACTTGCCCATGGGCTCGAAGTACTCGATAGCTTCCGCCTGATATGAACCCAACTGAAACATCTCGAGGAGAAAACCACTGGCTTTGCGGGTGTCGGGTGCCCCGGTCGCGTGGAGCTGGGCGAGTTCGTTGCGTTCGTCGTCGCGCTGTTTCGTCATGCCGGCAGAGGCGTAGGCAGCGACGAGGGTGGTGTGGACTTTCCAGCTTTGCGGGTCGAGCTGGCGCGCTTTCTCGGCGTACTGGACGGCGAGGGGTCCGTTGTATTGCTCGAGGGCGGCGGTGGCGGCGTAGAGGGCGGCGACGGCGTTGTTCGGATCGGTCTGAAGGACTTGCTGAAAGTCTGCGAGAGCCTGGGCTGGCTGATGGGCCTGGAGGGCGGCGAGTCCCTGGTCGGTGGTGACGGCGGGGCCGGGCGCGGGCGTCTGCGCGGGAAGAATGAGAGGCAGGACGCAGGCGAGAAGGATGAGGAATGCTCGAATAGGGACGGGGCGGGTCATGACGGATTCCACGGACTACTGTATCGCGTGCTGTGGCGCGTGACCGGTGGAAGACGGCGAGGCTGAGGACGGGTTATTCTGGTGCGAAGTATTTCAAAAGGTCTGCAAGGAGAACGGCCGTGGTCTATGTGGTAGTAGGCGGATTCGTCGTGATCTTCATCAGTTCGGTTTTGTGGGCAACGAGCCGGAAGGCTGACGGTCACCACTGAGCGGGACATGCGTCCAACGGTAAGCCCCAACGTTTTCAATGGATATGATTTCTCATATTTTCCAACAGAAAACGAGAGGGCTGGACGGTCTCGGACGCTGAATTCCTGGATTCATCGTCGCAAGGGTGTAGCTATCTCCTTATTTTTCTGTCTCCCGGGAATGGCAGGAACAATACTGGATTTCGGATGGGAGGGTGGCAGGAGACTTGCTCCATAGCCACCTATCGGGAAATCCGCGCGCCGAGCAATAGCCAAAGGCGGGCGACAGAGCCCAGAAGAGCAACAACGCGTTCCGAACTGACCCGCACTATGGAAAGGTCGTTTCAAACTCGCATCACGGCGATCCTGCTGGCACTGTTTACAGGTACGGCGATCCTGTGCGCGGGATTCAACCTGAAGCAGGAAAGCAATTATCAGAGACCCGTGGACGGCGTGTGGTGGGTCGAGGCGCCGGGCGGGCTAATCGCGCAGCGAGTTCCGGATAACACGCCGGGCGAGCGAGCGGGGGTCAAGACCGGGGATCTGCTGGTTGCGGCGAACGATGTGCCGACGCAGCGGTGGGCGGACCTTGTACGGCAGATCTGGCGGACGGGCGCCTACAACACCATTCACTACACGCTGGAGCGGCATGGATTCCGGCTGCCTGATGTGCCGGTGGCGCTGGATGTGCAGGACCGCAGCATCAACCAGGGATTCCGGCTGATTGCTCTGGTGTACCTGGGGATTGGGCTGTACGTGCTGTTGCGACGCTGGACGGCGCCGCACTCTACGCATTTCTACATTTTTTGCCTGGCGTCGTTCGTGCTGTATTCGTTCTGGTACACGGGCAAGCAAAACGAATTTGACCTGATTATTTATTGGGGCGGGATTGGCGCGGCGGCGCTGCAGCCAGCGCTGTTCCTGCATTTTGCGCAGGCCTTCTCGCGCGAGCGGCGGACGCGGCGCCCGTGGCTGGTGGCGCTGCCGTATGTGCTGGGGACAGCGGTGGTGGGTGTGCAGGTGCTGGCGCAAACGCGCTGGCAGGCGACGGAATTGTTGCGGCACAGGCTGGACCAGACGGCGACGGCGTATCAGGCGCTGCTCTATGTGTTGGCGGCTGTGGTTTTCTACCAGCATTATCGCGCGGCCGAGGCGCCGCTGGAGCGGCAGCAACTGAAGTGGCTGACGCGAGGCACGGTGCTGGCGGTGGCGCCGTTCACGCTGCTCTATGCGATTCCGTATCTGGCGAACTTTGCGATGCCAGATGCGCTGACGAAGATTGCCGGCATTTGCATGGTGTTTTTGCCGCTGACGTTCAGCTGGGCGATTGTGCGCTACCGGATGATGGACGTCGATTTGATCTTCAAGCGCGGCGTGACTTACACGCTGGCGACGGCGACGCTGGTTGGGGTCTATTTCGGGCTGGTAGCGGTGTCGGCGGAAGTGGTGCACACGCATTTGCCGAGCACGGGCGTGTGGGGACTGATCGCCGCGATTATCGTGGTGGCGCTGCTGTTCGATCCGCTGAAGAAGACGATTCAGGGGCAGGTGGATAAAGTCTTCGACCGGCAGAGCTATGACTATCGGACAACGCTGATCGATTTTGGGCGGGGGCTGAGCTCGTTCACGAATCTCGACGCGCTGCAGCGTGCGATTGTGGACCGGCTGGCGCGGACGCTGACGGTGGACCGGGTTGCCGTGTTTTTGTCCGAGGCGCCTGGGAAATACCGGTTGGCGGCGCAGCATGGGCTGGAACCAGCGCTGGTTTCTGCTGGCACAGCGCTGGATATGGGCTTCCTGGATTTCGATGAGCCAGGAGCGGGAACGCATTTGTTCCTCGAGAATCCGCAACATGCATTGCATCTGACGGCTCGGGAGCGGCAGGCGGCGGCAGCACTGGACATGAACTACTTCCTTCCGTGCCGCATCGGGGTTCCAGGAGCGCGCGACTGGCAGGTGCAGGACCGCACGATTGCGGTGATTGGGCTGGGGCGGCGCGCGGCGGGAGATTTTCTGTCGAGCGAGGATATGGAACTGCTGGAGTAGCTGGCCGGATACATCGGCATTGCGCTGCAGAATGCGCGGCTCTACGCGAGCCTGGAAGAAAAGATCTCCGAGTACGAGCGGCTGAAGGAATTCAACGAGAACATCGTTGAGAGCATCAATGTGGGGATTCTGGCGGTCGATCCGGACGAGAAGATCGAGAGCTGGAATTCGCAGATGGAAGTGATGTTTGCGCTGCCCCGGCAGGAGGCATTGCGGCAGCCGCTGTCGGCGGTATTTCCTGCGGAGCTGCTGGACGAGTACCGGCGGGTAAAGGATCAGCCGGGCGTGCACAATCTTTACAAATTCAGGCTGGAGACGCGCGCGGAAGAGCGGCGGGTAGCGAACATTGCGATTGCGCCGCTGGTTTCGCGGAATTTCGAGACGGTGGGGCGGATCATTCTGATCGACGACATCACGGACCGGACGGAGCTGGAAGGGCAGCTGGCGCAGGCGGAGAAGATGTCCTCGATTGGATTGCTGGCGGCGGGCGTGGCGCATGAAGTGAACACGCCGCTGGCGGTGATTTCTTCGTACACGCAGATGCTGTCGCGGCAGGTGCGGGGCGACGACCGGCTTGGGCCGTTGCTGGAGAAGATTACGCAGCAGACGTTCCGGGCGTCGGAGATTGTGAACGGGCTGCTGAATTTTTCGCGAACGAGCGGGGCAGAGTATCGCGAGACGGATGTGAACGCGATTATTCGCGACACGCTGACGCTGCTGGATCATCAATTCCGGACGTCGCAGATAACCGTGGAGATGAGCCTGATGGCGCAGTTGCCGCCGATTATGGGGAATGCGGGGAAGCTACAGCAGGTTTTCCTGAATCTATTTTTGAACGCGAAGGATGCGATGGCGGCTGGAGCAGAAGAACACAGCGGGCCGCGCTCGCTGCGCGTGGCGACGGAAGTGAACGGGCACGTGAGCGTGTCGATTACGGACAGCGGATCAGGGATTGCGCCGGAGCACCTGCGGCGGATTTACGATCCGTTCTTCACGACGAAGACCGCGCGCAAGGATGGACAGCCGCGCGGTACGGGACTGGGGCTGGCAGTGACATACGGAATTATTCAGGAGCACTCGGGGAAGATTCACGTGGAGAGCCAGGTGGGACAGGGAACGACGTTTTATCTGGAGTTCCCGATGCTGAGGAAAGCCGCGCATGTCTGAAGCGACGATTGCAGTACCGGCGAACGCGCAGGCGATGGCGGCAGATGGCGCACGGATTCTGATCATCGACGACGAAGCGGCGATTCGCGAATCGCTGGAGACACTGCTGACGCTCGAAGGCTACCTGGTGGATTCGGCGGAGAACGGCGAGATCGGACTGGAGCGGATTGGGGAACAGGCTTTCGACCTGGTGCTGCTGGATCTGGCGCTGCCGGGGCGGAACGGGATTGAGATTCTGGGGTCGATTCGCGAGCGGCACGCGACGCTGCCTGTGATCATGATTACGGCGTACGGCACGGTGGGTAACGTGGTGGACGCGATCCGCGGCGGGGCGCAGAACTTTGTGCAGAAGCCGTGGGACAACGAGAAGCTGCTGGCGGATATTCGCGCAGCGGTAGCGCGGTACCGGGCGGAAGAAGAGAACGTTCAGCTGAAGCGCGCCTTCCGGCTGCGGTACAACTTCCCCAACATTGTGGGCAAGAGCGATCCGATGCTGCGGATCTTCGATCTGGTGGCGCAGGTAGCGCCGACGCGATCGACAGTGCTCATTCAGGGCGAGAGCGGCACAGGCAAAGAGTTGATTGCCAAAGCGCTGCATGCGAATTCGCCGCGGAAGGATAAGCCGTTCGTTCCGGTGAACACAGGAGCGATGCCGACGGACTTGCTGGAGTCGACGCTGTTTGGGCATGTGAAGGGCGCGTTCACTTCGGCGATTGCAGCGAAGAAGGGGCTGTTCGAAGTGGCGAACGGCGGAACGCTGTTCCTGGACGAGATTGGCACGATGGGGATGGACACGCAGGCAAAGATCCTGCGCGTGCTGCAGGACCGGCGGTTCATGCATCTGGGCGGCGTGCAGGAAATCCAGGTGGACGTGCGGATTATTGCGGCGACGAATGTGGATTTGCGGCAGTCGGTGCGGGAAGGGAAATTCCGCGAGGATTTGTTTTATCGGCTAAACGTGATTGCGATTGAGTTGCCGCCGCTGCGGAGCCGGCGTGAGGATATTCCGCCGCTCGCTGCGCATTTTTTGAAGAGATATTCAGAAGAGAACGGGCTGCCGGTACGGACGCTGTCGCCGGAGGCGATCCGGGCGCTGGTGGATTACGAGTGGCCGGGGAACGTGAGGGAACTTGAAAACGTGATCGAGCGCGGCGTCGTGCTTTCGTCAGGAGCGACGATCGGCGTGGATCTACTGCCGGGTCATCTGACGGGGTCGAGCTACTCAAGCAGCCTGCTGGAGCATAGTCCGGACGCGTCGCTGTTCGACATTATGGAAGACATCGAGCGGCGAATCATCATGGACAAGCTGGAGCGGTCGAACTGGAATCAGACGGAGGCAGCCGAGGCGTTTCGAATTCCGCTGTCGACGCTGAACCAGAAGATCAAGCGGCTGAACATTGAGATTCGGAAGCGGGCGCGGGAGTAGGGGAAAGACAGGGTGTAGGGTGTAGCGGGCAGGGTGCAGGAATTGCCGCTGCGACCCCTGGCCTGGTTTCGGAATGGCGCTCCCTGATCTTTACTCAATGGCAAATACTGCGTAGACGGTGGCGGTTTCCTCGACTTGCTGTGGGCGGATGGCGAGGGGCGGCGGCGGAGCCGACCTTGTGGAAGCGAGCGAGGCCATCGAGGTATTCACCGTGCTGAGAAGTCGCGAGATGGGAGTTTGGTTGCTGGCATACATCAGCGCGCCCAGATGGGCGTTGAGGCCGGCGGCCATCTGCGTGGCGACGGCCCGAGCGTGCACGAGAGCTTCTTCCGCTGCCTTTGCCTGAAGCGCTTCGCGCGTGGTGAGCTCCCAGTTGATTGCTCCGCTTTCGTTGGCTCCGGCTTCGATGGCCGCGTGCAGAACCGAGGCTGCGTTGGCCGCAGCCGTGGTGACGATCCAACTTTGAGAGAGAGTGAACTGCTTTTGGGTGCGTTGCGCGGATGTGCTCTTGTCGCCTTCGGGGAACTCGGTGTAGGCCAACTTCTGATCGTCGCTGGCGACAGCTTTATCGGGCACGCCCAACTTTTTGACGGCGTCGAGAATCCCGTTGGAGAGCTGTGAACCCTGTTGGTAGGCGGTTGCGGCGTCGGGAGCAAAGATCGCGAAGCCGACAGTGACCAGCGCGATGTCTGCTTCAGCGGAAGCTTTGCCAGTAGTGGTGATGGCGATGGTGCGGTTGTTCTTGTCGACCTGAATATTTTGGGAACGTAATCCGGGCGTAAGAAATGTGACGGAAACGAGTAGACAAAGTGCGGTGCGGTTCATGCGGGCAAGCCCTCCCGGCATGGATTCTACATGGGCGGCGGTGATACCAAAGGGCGCACCAACGGGGGATGCGCGTTCCGCAGGGCACGATGATATAGTCGCGCCATGCCGAAAATCAGACTCGGTTGGGCCGGAGGTCTGTTCGTTGCTGCGCTCCTGATCTTCGTGCCATCGAGTGCTCGTGCGGATGCGGGGATTGCAATGATGCCCGTGCGATATCCGCAGCTGTTGATGTTTGTGTTTCCGGTTGTGGTGATCGAATCAATTTACCTGAAGCGGCATTTGCAAACGCGCTGGCGACGGACGCTGGTTGCAGTGACTTTGATCAATGTGGTCACGACAGGGTTGGGATATCCGCTGGCCTACGCCATGTATATGGTGCTGAACTGGTCGCTGCAGTTTCCTACCAGCATGAACGTGGTCTTCACGCATATGGGATGGCTACCGCTCTGGCTGTGCACACGGCTGTTTCCGGCGTGGGTGGGGATGGGGCAGGAAGGGGCTGACCAGGGGACGTGGCCCGTGCTGGCGATGTTCGTGGTGCTGCTTCTGCCGAGCTTTCTACTCACGGGGATGGTGAAGGCGTGGATGGTTTCGAACTACGACCTGCTGAACTATCGGGGCAGCGCGCAGAAGGCGGTATGGGTGGCGAATCGTCTCTCGTACCTGTTTCTGACGGTGGTTGGTTGCATGATTCTGTACCTGACGTACAACCACATCAATCCCTAATTCATGAGAGGCGATCCGCAATCGGGGAGACGTGCGTCTATCTGGAGGCCTCTACTGCGAGAGAGGCGAGCACGCCGGCATACAGCGTGAACAGTTTGCTTTCGTCGAGGGCGGCGTCATTGTTCCAGGTAGCGGCGACGCAGTAGAGGTGTCCATTTTTGCCGGTGAGCGCGGTGGTGAGGTTGAGGACGCCGGGCTCGGAGCCGCCCTTGTAGGCGATGTGCTGCCAGTCTTTTTTGTCGGCGATGCCAGCGTTGATCTGGGTGGCCCCAAGGTCGCGGACGCCGTCGATGAGCGTGCACAATTCGGTGGTGGTGAGGAACCACTCGATATCCGGGGCGACGGGGCCTTTGTCGAAGATGGCGGCGTCGGGGAGCGGGAGCTTATCGACTTCCGGCAGGAGCGCGCGTTTGCCGGCAGTGTTGGCGGCGCGCCAGCGGGCGAGCAGTGCGGCGTTGGTGGGATCCTTGAGGATGAAGGCTTCGCGCGTGGAGAGAAAGGGCGTATTGCGGGGGCTGACGGCTTCGACGTTTTCGCGTCCGGCGATGAAGAGTAGCGCATCGGCGGCGGTGTTGTCGCTGATGGAGATCATTTCGTTGGCGTAGGTGGCGAGGGTGATGGGAGTTTGGTCGGGCCACGTGCGGATGACGCCGGAGGGCAGGGTTTTCCAGGCGGGGTCGAGGGGAACAACGTCGCTCCAGTGGCGTTTGCCGGTGGCGATTTGGGCATTGAGCGCGGTGAGGACGGCGAGTTTGAAGGCGGAGCCGACGGCGAGGGGCTGATCGGGATTGAGTGACGCTTTGGGGTTGCCGTTGTCGAGGATGAGCAGACTGGATTTGCCGGGGAGTTGGCTGAAGGGCTTGATGCTGTCGTCGAATGAGGCGTAGAGCGGTTGCGCCGTGCCAAACCAGAGGCCAGTGACCTGGCTCTGCGGGTTGAGGTAGATCTTCGAGGGGAAGCTGGCGCGCTCCATGAAGACGGTATAGCTGTCGCCGGAGCCGACGATGCGCTGGAATTTTCCCCACTGGCTGGTGTACTGGTCGACGATCTGCTGGACCTGGGCGACGGGCACCTGAGCGAGGAATGTGGGGTCGAACCAGGATGTCTGCACAGGGCCGCCGGAGAGGACGCGATTGAGGGCCTGCTGCGGGGTGAGGGACTGCGTGGTTTGAGCGCAGGCGGGTATGGCGATGCAGGAGACAAGGAGAGCACAGAAAGCGGAGACGCGGCGCATGGGGCGAGCCTTTCTTCCGAGACGGCACCATCATAGCGGATGAGTTCGAGGAGCCAGCGTGTAGCGTATAGCGTGTAGGGGCGGAGCAGTGGGTATGGATGGGAGCGCGAGGCCGGAGCGGAGATGGGTGGTGCGATTCGCGAAGGGCGCGACGCCGGTGGCGATTGTGCTGGGGCTGCTGTACGTTCTGAGCCGGAATCGCAGTGCGGACGGCGCCGGGGATTGGCTGGCAGAGTTGGTCATCACGGCTCTGTGCTGCTTCACGCTGTGGGCTGGGTGGCGGTGGCTGCAGGGAACATTTATTACGAAGTGGGCGGGGCGGCTGCTGGCGGCCTATCTGGGACTGGGGCTCGTGCTGTTCACGCTTGGGATCGTGCTGGCGTTTTCGATGACTCTCTTTCTTCCCTTTCTGCTGGCGCTGCCGTTCATTCTGTACGACCTGTTTGTGTGGCAGCCGCACAAGGGGAGATTTGCAAGGGCGCGGGCGGAGCGGCGAGGAACGCTGCAATAGGGCGTTGGAGGGCTGCGGCACGCGCGGATTCTGGTACTATTCCGCTCCATGAGCCGGACGCCTGAAGAAATCGCAAAACATTATGCGCAGATGAGCGAGGTCGAGCTGATGGAACTGGCCCAGGCTTACGATTCGCTGACGGACGTCGCGAAGGACGCATTGCGGGCGGAATTCGCGAAGCGCAATCTGGAGCCGCCTTTGGTGGAAGATGCGGAGGAGGCAGCGCAGCCGATCGGACGGCAGCTCTTCACCGTGCGGCGTTATCGGGATCTCTCGGAAGCGATTGTGGGAAGGTCGCTGCTGGATTCTGCCGGAATTGATTCGTGGATCCAGGATGAGAACCTGGTGCGGCTGGACTGGGCGTATTCGAACCTTGTGGGCGGGATTCGACTGCAGGTGGATGCGGCGAATGCGGCGGCGGCGCTGGAGGTATTGGATCAGCCGATTCCGGAGCAAATACCGTTTGGGGAAGAGGCGGAATTTGTTCAGCCAAAGTGTCCGCGATGCGGGGCGATTGATATTTCATTTTTGGGGTCGGATCGCGCCGTTGCGCTGACGTCTGTGACGCTGTTGGCGGTGCCGCTGCCGGTGGGTAGCAAGAGCTGGCTGTGTGCGGCGTGCGGGGCGCGGTGGGAAGACGATAACGCAGGAAGTTAGCAGGGAATGAGGATCAGGAAGCGGATCGGAGAAGCCGCGCTGTGCGGGCTGAATGGAAAACCGGGAAGAGGTACACGGTGAATATCCTGTTGTGGGTTCTGCAAGTTCTTGCCTCACTCTTGTACGGATCGTCAGGTGTGATGAAGGTGTTCATGTTCGACAAGGTCAGCAAGGACGTCCCGTCCTTTGGCGCGTTGCCGCGGAATGCCTGGACGATTCTGGGCATCGTGGAGTTGGTGTGCACGGCCGGGCTGATCGTCCCCGCCGCATTGTATTGGCAGCCGCAGCTGACGATCGTGGCTGCCGTGGTGTTGGCGGTCGAGAGCCTGGTGTTCGTTGGGGTGCACGTGAAGTATCGCGAGGCCGGTCCGGTGATCATGAGCGCCGTTCTGGGTTTGCTCATGGCGTTCATCGCGTATGGGCGGATGGTTCTGCACCCGTTCTCGTGACCGCGGACTGTTTTCAGGGGCGGATTTCTACGGGCGTGCCGACAGCGACGTAGTCCCAGATTTCATCGATTTCAGGATTGGTGACGGCGATGCAGCCGGTGGTCCAGTCCACCTGGCGATGCGCGGCGCCGAGGAAGGCGTATTGCGCGGGGAGGCCGTGAATCTCGATGTCGCCGCCGGGGTGAACGCCGAGTTTACGGGCGCGTTCGCGGTCGGCTGCGTTGGGGTAGGAGAGGTGCAGGGCGCGGTGGAAGAGACTGTGGGGATTTTTTGCGTCGACCGAATAAACGCCTTCCGGCGTCTTTTTGTCGCCGGCCTGGGTTTTGGAGCCGTGCGGATCGCCGAGAGCGACTTTGTATGTTTTGAGGATTTGGCCGTGGCTGAGGAGTTCCATGGTGTGCGCGGATTTGAGGATGAGGATGCGGTCGGCGGCGGGGTGAGGGGATTGCGCGAACGACGAGCCGAGCAAAATCGCGACCGATGCAATGAACCATACGGGGCGTGTGATCACGGTTGGCATTGTTGTCCCAGGTGGTATTATCCGCGACAAATGTCCCGAAGAGGTTTATCCGTCATACCGTTTGTTTTTGCGGCGATCCTGTTGCTGCCAGCGAACGCCTATGCGGATGCGGGCATTCCGATGCTGCCGATTGCGTATCCGGTGGTGCTGTTATTTCTACTGCCGGTGATTGCGATTGAGGCCTTTTATCTATGTTTGCGATTGAGGTTGCGATGGTGGCCTACCGTCAAAGAAGTGTCGATCGTTAATGCGGTGACACTGGTATTGGGTTATCCGCTGGCGTGGGGCATTATGTTTGGCGTCCAACTTTTGCTGGACTCCGCGCATGGGGGAGTGAGCCGGCTCGGTATTGAGCGCGCTGCAAACCCAGTGCTTGGCGTACTGGGAATTCTGGGCCCCGCGTGGGCATGGCTCTACCCGACGGATCTGAAGTGGCCAATTGTCGTGGCGTTCGTCATTCTTTTGGCGCCCTCTTTCTTGTTGTCGGGGTTTGTGGAGAGTCTTGTAATCCGCCATTACGGAATGCTCGTATTCGCGAGCGAGAGCGCGACGGATCCGACCCGGCTATCGCCGGGTGGGGAAGATCGTACCCTGGTCGCCAGACACATCGGGAGAGCGGTATGGCTGGCGAATGTCTGGTCGTATCTGTTTCTTGCCGCCGCTGGGTGCCTGACAATCTATGTTTGGCTGGCGCATCAACGTTAGAGGCAAAGCAAAAGGGCAGGTCCGAGGACCTGCCCTTTCTTGTTGATGGCTGAGATTTACTTCGAGGCGACGGCTTCGGTTTTGAGGCCGGCTTGCTCGCGGAGAGCGGCGGCTTTGTCGGTCGCTTCCCAGGTGAAGTCGGGTTCGTTGGTGCGTCCGAAGTGACCGTAGGCAGCCGTCTTGCGATAGATGGGACGGCGGAGCTGGAGGGCTTCGATGATGCCCTTCGGGGTGAGCGAGAAGTTTTTGCGGACGAGGGCGACGAGTTTGGATTCGTCGATCTTGCCGGTGCCGAAGGTATCGACAAGAACGCTGACCGGCTCGGCAACGCCGATGGCGTAGGCGAGCTGGACTTCGACGCGGTCGGCGAGGCCGGCGGCGACGATGTTCTTGGCGATGTAGCGGGCGAGGTAGGCAGCGGAGCGGTCCACCTTTGTCGGGTCTTTGCCGGAGAAGGCACCACCGCCGTGACGGCCCATGCCGCCGTAGGTATCGACGATGATCTTGCGGCCGGTGAGGCCGGTGTCGCCCATGGGACCGCCGATGACGAAGCGGCCGGTGGGATTGATGTGGTACTTGGTGTTTTCGTCGAGGAGCTCAGCGGGCAGGACAGCCTGGATGACGTGCTTGAGGATGTCGGCGCGGAGCTCTTCGTTGGAGACGTGCTCGGCGTGTTGGCTGGAAATGACGACGGCGTCGATGCGGATGGGCTTGTGGTTGGCGTCGTACTCCACGGTGACCTGGGATTTGCCGTCGGGGCGGAGGTAAGGAAGCTTGCCGTTCTTGCGGACTTCCGAGAGGCGGCGGGTGAGCTTATGGGCCAGGGAAATGGCGGTCGGCATCAGCTCTGGCGTCTCGTTCGTGGCGTAGCCGAACATCATGCCCTGGTCGCCGGCGCCGCCGGTATCCACGCCCATGGCGATGTCGCCGGACTGCTTGTTGATGGTGGAGATGACGGCGCAGGTGTTGGAGTCGAATCCGTAGACGGCGTTGTCGTAGCCGATGGCGGAAACGACGCCGCGAACCAGCGCCTGGAAGTCGACATAGGCGCGGGTGGTGATTTCGCCGGCAATGACAACCAGGCCGGTAGCAGTGAGGGTTTCGCAGGCGACGCGGGAGTAGGGGTCCTGCTCGAGGCAGGCGTCGAGAATGGCGTCAGAAACCTGGTCGGCGATCTTGTCAGGATGGCCTTCGGTAACGGATTCCGAGGTGAAAAGGAATCTTTCGGATGCGGACAAGGTAGTTCCTCCAAATTGGGTGCGGATTGCCTCGCTGGATGGGTGGAGGAATCCGGTCGGATCGGTAGTGTCTATGGTAACCGGAGAGGGGGGTGCGGGCAAAGGGTTGCAGCCGATGGGCGGATGGGGAGTCTCAGCGGGGAAATGGCGCAGGGAGCGGGGCGAAAGCCAGGGTGCAGGAGCCAGGAATCAGGAGTCAGGAGTCAGGAGTCAGTTGCGAATGCCTGATTGCTGACTCCTGTCTTATTGCGGCTTGGTCTGTGGGACAGTGGTGGGTTGCTGGCCGGTTGGAGGCTGGGCTGGCTGCTGCTGATTCTTGTCGGTATTGTTGGAGATTTCCTGGCCGTTGTAGAGGACGCGGATGCTGGTGCGGAACTGGTGGTAATTGGTGTACTTCACGGTTTCGCGCATGCGGGCGTTTTGGCTGAGGTAGCCGTGGCCGCCGGCGAAGTGGAGGGTGGCTTCGCCAACGGTGTACGTCGGGAACCAGTATTTGCCGTCGACCATCTCGCGGTACGTGATGAAGGGCAGCGTCAAGTCTTCGTGGCCGGGGCGGAGGTCGTCCGGGACGCTCTTGCCGTTGGTGACGACGATTTGGTGTTCTTTCTGGTCGACCCAGATGCGGCCCTGAAAGTAGCGCTTGTTCTTCTCAATGGCTTTGGGTTTGACGTCGAAGACCCAGGTGTCGATTTTGTCGACGGACTGCGCACCGAGGTAGGTGATGTTGTACAGCGAGGCGTCCTGGGTGGTGAGGACGAAGGGGAGACGCTCTTCGATGTCGGAGAAATCGCGCTCCGTCATCATGATGTCTTTGAGGGAGGTGGCGGGGGCGTCGGTGACGCGTTCTTTGCGCTGGCCCTGGGGGTTGTAGTAGATGTCGACGACCTGGTAGTACTCGCCGTTGGGATGGCCGTCGTCATCGAGGGTCTGGACGCGGACGCTGCGGGTCCAGGTGTAGTCATTGAGCGCCGTCGCGAAGAGGGCTTCTTTCGCGGTGAATTCCTGAATGATTTGAGCGACGGGCAGGGTGGGTTCGGTAGGGTCGAGCGCGCCGAAGCCTTCGTCCAGAGGCATGGAAGCGGCGGAGGCCTGGGCATGCAGGCCGGAGGTGCAGAGGAGGAGAAGGAGAATGGGCAGGGCAAAAAGGGCCCGGCAGGAAGCTCGCTTTGGCAGGGGGGTGGGGAAGGCGGAAGACACGATACAGCTCCTGTGCTGTAAGGATAGACGCAAAGCGCGAGGGGATGGCTGCGTTCGGAGGCCGGGGCTGTGGCGGGGTAACGGCAGTGGATGGCTGCCCAGTGACGAGAACGGCAGAAAATGGCTTATAGTCGCGATGGTGATAAGAGGGTAAACTTTCGGGGAAATGCCCGGCTCCGCTGGATTTGCGATGAACGCCGAACTGTATCAGGTTCCCACGCTGGCATTGCTGACCGCCCTGGTGGCGGTTTTCGGCGCTTTGTGGCTGGAGGGGTTAACGCAGGCGCCGCTGGTGGGGCAAAGCAGGGATGGGCCACCGGCGCGGCGGCGGCAGATGTTCTGGCTGGCGGGGTGGATCTGCGCAGTGATCCGGCTGGCGACCCAGGTGGCCGGGTGGACCTCGCCGGGCTGGGGGCTGGCGATCTCTGAAGCGACGATGGAACTCGCGCCGCTGATGTTTCTGGCGTCTCTGGCACCGCAATATTTCGTCCTCAAGCCTCGTGTTCAGTATGTCGTGGCCTTTGGGCTGCCGGTGATGGCGTACTCCGCCATGATCGGACTCGATCCGCAACCGGGACCGGTGGCGCGGACGGCGATCCTGGGCTGTATGCTGTTGGCGATTGGGGTGGCGGTGCGGTGGAGCCTGCACCGGCAATTCCTGCCGGTTTGGCTGTCTGTACTGGTGGTGGGGTTGGTGGGGGGCGCGGCCATGTGGCTGGCGCTGCGCGGGAACTACTGGCAAGTGGGTGCGCTGATCCACAGCGGCGTGATGCTGATGACGGCGCTGATGTTTCTCTCCGCGTTTCGGCGGCCGACGGCGGGGCTGGTGTTCACGGTGGGCGGGATGACGCTGTGGTCGCTGCCGGCGCTGGTGGAACCCCTGTTGCGGATGCACGGTTTGCCGCCGGAGCTCGAACGGCCGCTGAATCTGGTGAAGGTGATCACCGCGGTAGGGATGATCGTGCTGGTGCTGGAGGGAGAGATTGCCTCCAACCAGGCATCGCAGCACCGCGACCGGCGCACCCGGCTGGAGCTGGAGAAGTATTCGGCGCTTTATTTAGCGGAAACGCCGTTCGATGAGAACGGCGGCCACTATAACCAGGCGTGCGAAACGATTGCGGAGATGAGCCGTTTTGCGCAAGCGGCGATCTTTGTGCAGTCGGTAGAAGGCGTGTTTCAGCTGGCGGGGCGAGCGGGGATGAGCGGGGCGCTGGCAGGGGCGTTGGACGCGCTGGCGCGGCGAACCACCGAGCAGATGACGATGGTGGTGGCGAGCGGGAAATACTTCACGCAGGTAGCTGGGAGTCTGACGCTGATGGATCTGTCTCCGCTGATGGAGCCAGGCGACGAGTTGGCACAGATGAATTTCCGGCGGGCGCACGTGATGGGAATCCGGACGCGAGGTGGACAGCTGCAGGGTGCGCTGCTGCTGGCGGCGTTGCGGAATCCGGAGGTTCCGGTGGTGACCGAGGATGTGCTTCCGCTGGAGATGCTGGTGGCGCGGCTGGGCGCGGCGCGCGAACATGCGGGGCTGGTGCGGCGGCTGATGCAGAGCGAGCGGCTGGCGGGACTGGGGCAGCTGGCGAGCGGGGTGGCGCACGAGCTGAACAATCCGCTGCAGGCGGTGACGGGGTTTGCGCAACTGCTGGTGGAGGGGGATGACCCGCTATCGCAGGAGCATGCCGCGGTGATTCTGGCGGAGGCGCGGCGTATGAAGCAGATTATTGAAAGCCTGATGCGGTTTCGAAATGCTGCGTCGGCGAGCCGCGTGCCGGTTGCGGTGGAATTGCTGCTTCGGGACATTGAGAAGCTGATGCGGCACGACCTGGAGAATGCGCGAATCGTGCTGGAGCTGCACATTCCGGAGCATTTGCCGCGGGTGAAGGCGGACGGTGAGCAAATCCGCCAGG
>Ga0206821_10116_pt1 | contig 19080 bp, 19 predicted proteins | sample Alteio_BWOrgCont_85_FD_152860 | JGI IMG/M metagenome (GOLD analysis project Ga0206821, IMG submission 152860) | Enriched cells from forest soil in Barre Woods Harvard Forest LTER site, Petersham, Massachusetts, United States -... | ecosystem: Environmental > Terrestrial > Soil > Temperate forest >...
TTCCAGGGGCACGGACTGCCCGAACGTTCTGGCCATGGTTAGCGCCTTACGCCCTGAATCTGCCCGCCTTTTTCGATCTAAGCATGAAATGGATCTGTTTTACACCAAAAATGACGCATTAACGCGGCCTTAGCTGAACCGGGCACAGAATATCCGGCCTTATCGGGGATACGCTGTCATGGCCGATGTGCCTGTCGATCTTTCCCACCTCGCCCGCTACACCGGCGGCGACAAAGTCCTAAACGCGGAGATTCTCAAGCTTTTCGAAGGCCAGATCAACGACATGGTGACCCAGCTGCTGGGCGTGCTTGAACGACGCGACGCCCGCAGGTGGCGCGAGGTTACTCACACCATCAAAGGCGCAGCCCGCGGGGTGGGCGCCTTTGCGATGGGACAGGCTGCAGCCGAGGCCGAACCGGTCGATCTCACGGTCAATCCCGGTCGCGCTCTTGAGGCAATCGAGCAGCTACGCCTGGAAGGCGAGGCGGTTCAGGCTTTCATCGCCGATTATCTGGCGGCCTAATGTTTGCCGAAAGCCTGGATCTCGTAGGCAGCAGCGATGCTTCTATCTTGCAGACCGGCTCCGATTTGTGCGCTCAAGCCTTTGTGTTTGCCGTCAGAAATCATTTTAAGGCGCATTTTCTCGACCCATTCACGATCACCTAGTCTTGGCGATCGGCATTAGCCTTCCCGCGCATTCATATAGGCTTGGCGCACGGCCATCAGCACCACTAATTATGTATCCAAAGCGCAGATGGCCTTGGGCAATTACGCTAGCCAGCTGCGGGTGCGCGCCACCGTAAGGGAGCGTTATTTTGCATCGCAGCGCTGCTTTAGGCAGGGGTTGTTGGCTTGGCTATTTTTACATATAAGGACGACATTTTTCCAGCCTATACATTAGGTTAGGTGTGGAATTTTCCAGGGAACCAGAATGACTGCAACGCCCATCGAAACGGATGTCGCCATCATCGGCGCGGGCCCTATCGGCCTTTTTGCTGTGTTCGAGTTGGGCCTGCTCGATCTTAAGTGCCATCTGATCGATATCTTGGACCGGCCGGGTGGGCAGTGTACGGAGCTTTATCCGGAAAAGCCGATCTACGACATTCCCGGTCTTCCCATCGTCACAGGACAGGAATTGGTCAATCGGCTCCTGGAACAGGTCAAGCCCTTCGACCCGCAATTTCATTTGGGGGAGATGGCGACCGGGCTGGAAAAACAGCAAGATGGGCGCTGGAAGCTGAAGACCGATGCCGGCACCGAAATCCTTGCCCCTGTGGTGGTGATCGCGGCAGGCACGGGTTCCTTCCAGCCCAAACGACCTCCGGTGCCCGGGATCGAGAAATTCGAAAATGTCGGTGACGGGATCGGCGTGCATTATGCCGTGCGAAAGATGGAAACCTTCCGCGGAAAAGACATTCTGATCGCCGGGGGCGGGGATTCCGCTCTTGACTGGGTCATCAATTTGGCCCCCCTGGCCAAGAGCATGACCTTAGTGCATCACCGCGATGGCTTTCGCGCTGCTGCCCACAGCGTCAACCAGATGCGCGAGCTGGAAAAGCAAGGCAAAATCAAATTCCATGTCGCCAGCGTCAAGGCGCTGCACGGCGAGCCGGGCAGACTTTCCGGTGTCACTCTGGTTGGCCATGACAAAAACGAATGGCATCACGAGGCCGACGTCTTCCTGCCCTTCTTCGGTCTTACCATCAAACTGGGACCGATTGCGGAGTTCGGAATCAATCTGCATGAAAATTTGATCCCCGTGGACACCGCCCGCTTCGAAAGCCAAACGCCGAGCCTTTTCGCCGTCGGTGACATCAACACCTATCCGGGCAAGCTCAAGCTGATATTGTCGGGTTTTCACGAAGCCGCCTTGATGGCGCAAGCCGCCTTCCACGTCTGCCGCCCCAATGAGAAACTGCGCTTCCAGTACACGACCTCCTCCTCCAACCTGCAAAAGAAATTGGGTGTCTCGTGAAAATCCACGCCGTTGACCGCCAGGGCAAGGAACATACGCTAGAAGGCCGCGAAGGCTGGAGCGTGATGGAGATCCTGCGCGATGGCGGCTTGGACATCGCTGCGGAATGCGGCGGGGCCTGCGCCTGTGCCACCTGCCATGTTTACATCAATGACGGTTGGTACGAAAAGTTACCTCCTCCTTCCGAAGCTGAAATCGACATGCTCGATATGGCTCTGGCGGTGGAATCCAACTCCCGGCTCTCATGTCAGGTGATATGCAGCGACGCCACCGACGGCATCAAGCTCACGGTCGCACCCGAATAGATTGGGGATCAAAGCTTCCTTCCAAACCCTTGGCATGCGCAAATTCCTAGGGACGGGCGCAGGCTCTTGTTCAGCCATGTCAGCTGGACTAAGAGCGAGCCGACGGCCAAACCCGGTCCGCTTCGCATCGATACCAGCAAGAACCATAAGGTTTTTATCCGCAATTGGCCGTGTCGCAGCGGTCCTGTCGGGCGGGCTTGATCGTTGTCGCGCAACGTCTTGGCCTGAGCGACGGATTTGCCTCTCCTTCGCTGCATAAGCGAAGACGGACCAGCCGGCGTTATGAAGGCGCGCCGCGCGTTGCAGGCGTCACATAGTTGCGCCTATCATCGCCGCCGATAGTGAATGGGGAGACAGACAGACATGCACGTCATTAAGACGATCTCGGTCGCGGTGGTCGCGGCCGGCTTGGGTGCAGCCAGCTTTGCCGCGTTGGCCCAGAAGGATCCCAGAATAGGAACCACGGTCAACGAACCGGAAGGTCCGGTTCCCGATCCCAGCCACGTGCCCGTCGTCCTGCCCAAGGACATCAAATGGACTGGCACGCCCGGCAAGCAGCAGACGGCCTTTTTGTTCGGCGACCCCAACAAGCCTGGGCTCTATGGAGTGATCTACAAATGGTATCCGGGAAGTTTCTCCAAACCCCATTTCCATGATCAGGATCGCTACGCCTATGTGATTTCCGGTACCTGGTGGGTCAGCACCAGTAATGTTTATGACGAGCGCACCACCTATCCGATCCATGCCGGCACAGTCTCCATCGATGTGAAGAACACCGTGCATTGGGACGGCGCGCGAACGGGCGAAAAAGAGCCGGCAGTTTTGGAACTGGTGGGCATGGGCCCGGTCAAGACCATTCAGGTCGACGAAAACGGCAAACCCAAACCGAACCAATAAGGAGATCTTGATGCGCCATTTACTTTCTCTGGTTGCTTTCGCCAGCTTGCTTGCTGCCCCCGCCTCTGCCGAAAGTCTGAATCAGCTACTCAATCAGGGGCCGCCCAAGACCAGCCAACCCTTACCTGATCCCAGTCACATCCCCATGGTGTTCGGCAAGGATATCCCCTGGAAAGGGGAGAATGGCGAACACACCGCCGCCCTGTTCGGCGACCCCAACAAGCCTGGCATCTATGGCGTATTGATCAAGTGGGACCCAGGCCACAATTCCAAGCCCCATTTTCATTCCACCGACCGTTACATCTACGTCGTGTCGGGTACCTGGTGGGTGAGCTCCAGCACCCATTACGATCCCGGCAAAATGTATCCCATTCCCGCCGGTACCTTTGTCACCGACATCAAAGACACCATCCATTGGGACGGAGCCAAGGCGCAAACCGGGCCCTGCGTCTTGATGCTGGTGGGAGAAGGACCGATGCACACCACCCGCTACGTGCCCACGGACGCGTCAAAGAACGCGGAAGGCCAGGATTTCATTGCGGACAAAAAGTAACAGGCAATAGGGTTTTGAGTTGAAAATGCCATTGTATCCAATGGCTTATGCCAAGACTGCGCGCCGCCCGAGAACGACCCGATTTCGACGCTTCTGGCCAATACGAGTTGGGCCGCCGCTGTGGCGTCTGCCCGCACTAGAAAGCGCTTCGGACGCAGCTTTTCGTGGAAAGCGCGCATGACGACCGTATACGCGGCTTGGCCCCAAATAGGCCCTTGGGGTTCACTGCGCCTCACAAGATCTGCCCTGGCCTCACCCTCCGACCGGCGCCTCATCTAATAGCGAGATCGCCACGATAACGACGGAAAATTTACTCGGGCTTAATAAGCATAAACCATGATGGTGCCAGTTACGTGTTTTCTCGCATGCGCGAAAAGCGCGGTTCTGGGGGACCTCTATCATGCGTACGCTCATCGCGGCTCTCACGATTGCAATTATATTTCCGCTTGTCGGCTGCGCCTCTCCCGTCCGGCAGGTAAACACCATTCCTGAGCCTCAACATCCCTACAATTTGCTGGTGCCAAGCGAAGTGTTGCCCGCTTTCTTGTGATCGACTCGCTAGCGTCGATCAACAGTGGGTGTTCGGCTAGGCGACTTGCTCGTTGAGCTTCATTTGAAATTCAGTCGGCACGCATCTCTACGGCATCGATAGATCCGATGGCAAAACGCGCGACTTTGGTGTCAGAGCGCCTGAAGCGTTATTGTTCTAGCTGAAACTGACGATTGGGTAGAATCGTAACGAGCTGTCTGGCTTACGCGCGAGCCGCGCAAGATCGCTTCCGCCTACAGGTCGGGCAACTGGGGGGAAATAGTATTCTCGCCCCGAATTCGAGCATCGCGGTTCTGCCGATAAAGGTTGCGAATTGAGGCGTAGAAATCCAGCGAGGTACGCTCGATGGAGTCGAGTTGGTCCCGGTTCTTGTCCACAGTGTCCACGATCCTGAGGCCGGAACGAACGAACATCAGGGTGCTTTTGGCGTTGAATCGCGCATAGGTAAACGGATCAAAAGCTCCATCTATCGCGCTACCTAGAAGGTCGCGCGGTGGCATTGGCCCGATTAAGGGCAGCACGAGATAAGAGCCCTCCTGGATTCCGTTCTGGCCTAGGGTAATACCAAAATCATTGTCATGTCTGGGAATGCCGACCTTGCCAGCTACGTCAATCAATCCACCCACCCCGACCGTGGAATTGATCACTATGCGCCCCAACGTCTCAAGCGCTTTGTTGGCATCGCCTTGCAGCACATCATTGGCTAGCACGATGGGCTCATGCAGGTTACTGGTGAGATTGTGCACACCTTCGCGCGCCGGCTCGGGGATCACCGCACGGTAGGCATCGTCGACTGGATTGGCGATATTTCGATCCACCCACATATCGAAAGCGAAGATATCGCGGTTGGTCTTTTCCCAAGGATCATGTTGCGCTAACGATTCCTCACTTGGTGCGCTGCACGCAACAACGCATAGACCCACGGCGACCGCACCGGCAGCACGAGCGGTTAGCCGCCAAATATCCATCCAATTTTTCAAATCGAACTCTGGGATAAATGCATCGGATCGGCACCAATCAGTTTGATGGTCTTTACGATCGGCGACGTGTCGCTCGCCCAGGTAAAGACCCGCTTTAACTACAGTATCGCGCTACGAAGATTTCGCAATTGCTTGCTATGTGTCTGATTTGGTTTGATGTCTGATGGGCGGGACCGGCTGATTTCAGTTTCTGAGGTTCTTCGTCATTCATTATATTGTTCTTGTTGGCGTGAATGGGATCTATGTTTTTCTAAGATTGGTTAATGGTAGGGAGCACAAAACGTTAGGCTAAAAGCGGAGAGAGCGCTAGCTCAGCAACTCCGCCTCGCGTTGGCCCATCCCCATTCCAATCGATCTACTCGACTATCCAGAAACTCCATTGTTGCCATTATTCGGTCAGGCGTATTTGGAGGCCTCTCGGGGCGCTTGTGCCAGGTGTCTTTGCCGACGGTGTAATCCAGAGGCGTCGATGAAATGCCGGTCTACGCCCGTTAGGGGATGCGCTGAGACGGTTCACAGCGTCTCGGTGGGTATACCAACCAAAATCATTTTGCGATGGCTTTCCAAAATGGAGACAAGCACAAGAAACACGCGCCACAACGCAGACAGATCGCGATGATCTTATTGCACTGGCTTTTGGCTGGTGGTCCTTGGCCGCAGAAGCCGAAGAGCTCCTAAAAGCGCAGCGCGAGCTGTAGGGGTTTGAACTTCATAAACCCCTTAGGAACGCCAGGTAGAATAGGAGGAACGCCAAGACGACGGTAATATTTACGAGGAGCCGTTGCCAAAACAGGCCTCTTAAAAACAAGAAATCCACCCCGGCAACAATGGCTACCATTGCCACGACGTAAACGACGAGAAGTGCTTGCTTATTCATTCCTGTTAAAACTCAATTCCCAAAGACCATCGCGGCGAGACACTCTATAAAGTTTGGCTTAGAGCCGGGATTGAAGGCAACCCGTCCCGGGGTCTAGGGTATGGCCATGACGACATATCGCGTTAAATTTCATCGCGATGGGGCCGAAGACTTGTTATCGGACCCTTTCAAGACTTTACACGATGCCCAGACGTTTGCGGCCAAACATGAGATCGAGGCCGCAACCATTCTCATTGTTGAAGTTGACGATGATGGCGAAGAGGGCCAAATCCACGCGGTTGAGAGGGCCTAACGCTCAGAAACGCCCCGCCGATTGGTCGGCGCCGCTGTGATGGAAGCTAGGATCGCTACTGGCGAGATTGAGGATACCAGGCCAACCCCGAAATCTGCCGCGGCCGAAATGGGCGCTAAGGGCGGCCAACGCCGGGCCGCCAAACTCTGCCCAATAGCGCGAAACAGTAACTCACCCCAAGTTGAGCATGATGCAGGAGGCAAGTTTTCCTCCGCTTGGGCAAAACCGGCCACAGGATCGCGGCGGCTGATGTATCAAGAGCGCACTGAGCCGTCCGCCATCGTTTGAATGTCGCCGACGACTACAAGCACATTTGCACAACCCTTGGGATCTGGGATTCACAAATTGGGTTGCATACCCAAAGCGGGCGCCTAACATCCTTTAGGTGATGATCGACTAAAGTTTGAGGGCCATGGATTGTCCTGCTTGTCAGCTGCATTTCCGGTATTGCGCCTGCATGCTAAATATTCAAACGAATCCTTTGCTACTTTATGAGAGCAACCCGAATTACTACCCTACTTGTTCAGCAAGTAAGATTAGCGCAAGAAGATCAAGGGCTTAGTTGGATTTGGCGCATACAAAAAGTAATCAACAATCTCGCCGCGCAATGCGTCGCCCCAAGACCTTTTGGGGCGGCGTTTTGCTGTAAGGAGTAAGGATGCGGAGATTTCATCCCGTCTATTTGTTGTTGGCTGTTCCTTATGCGGCCTGGGCTTGGGTGCCTTTTTACAACCGTCTGGAACCGAGACTTTTGGGCATTCCCTTTTTCTACTGGTGGCAGCTCTTGGGCATTTTTCTGACGGTAGCCTGCATATTGCCAGTTTATCTTTATGAGGAAGGCCGTCGCAAATGAGCGCCGCTCTTGTTGTTTTCCTGGCGCTGTTTGCGTTTGTTGCGCTGCTGGGCCTTCTGGGCTCGCGTTGGCGCGCCGGGGATCTGTCGCAACTTCACGAATGGGGCTTGGGCGGCAGAAACTTCGGCACGTTGATCACTTGGTTTCTGCTCGGCGGGGATCTCTATACCGCCTATACGTTCATTGCAGTGCCCGCCCTGATGTTCGGCGCCGGGGCTGCCGGGTTTTTCGCCGTGCCTTATGCCGCACTGATGTATCCGGTTCTGTTTGTCGCCTTTCCCAGGCTTTGGTCGGTGGCCAATGCCCACGGCTATATCACCGCGGCCGATTTCGTGCGCGGTCGCTTCGGTCATCGGGGCTTGGCGCTGGCTGTCGCGGTCACCGGACTTGTGGCAGTAATGCCCTATATCGCCCTTCAGCTTGTGGGCATGCAGGTCGTGATCGCGGCTTTGGGACTTGATTGGCGGGTCACGCTGCCTTTGTTGGGTAGCGTCTCGCTGCCCCTGATCGCGGCTTTCATCGTACTGGCAGGTTTCACCTATACTTCGGGATTGCGCGGCACCGCCCTGATTGCGGTGGTCAAGGATTTGTTGGTTTACATCACCGTGCTGGCGGCGATCATCGTTATCCCCTCGGAGCTGGGCGGCTATGGCAAGATCTTTGCCTCCATGCCCCCGAACCTTGTGCTTTTGGCCCCCACACCGGCTGGCAGCCTGGGTGCGGGGTTTGCCTATGTCTCCTTGGCGGTCGGCTCGCTTTTGGCGCTGTTTCTTTATCCGCATTCGGTGACGGGTCTTCTTTCCTCCTCCAGCCGCCATGCGATCCGGCGCAATGCGATGGTGCTGCCCGCCTATTCAGTAGCGTTGGCCCTGATAGCGCTGTTGGGCTATATGGCGATGGCCTCCGGCGTCAAGGCAATGCCCGAATATGCCCAGGGCTTCAAAAGTTTCGGCAACAACTTCGCCGTGCCGGCCCTGTTTCTGCACATGTTCCCGGGCTGGTTCTCGGGCCTGGCATTCGCCGCCATCGCCATCGGTGCCCTTATTCCGGCCTCCATCATGGCGATTGCCTGCGGCAATCTTTTCACCCGCAATATCTTCAAGGTTTACTTGGTCCCCGATTGCAGACCCCAGACCGAGGCACGAGTGGCCAAAATCGTCGCCTTCCTCGCCAAGCTTGGAGCACTGTTCTTTGTCTTGGAGCTGCAGACCGCCTACGCCATCCAATTGCAGCTTCTCGGCGGTATCTGGATTTGTCAGACCGTGCCCGCGGTTCTGCTGGCGCTTTACGTTCGGCTTGATCCCAGGGCACTCCTGGCCGGCTGGGCTGTGGGGGTGGGCTTGGGCACATGGATGGTGGTGGCGCTGGCTTTCAAAAGCTCAACTTATCCGCTGCATCTGTTCGGGCTCACCGTGCCTTGCTATGCCGCGGTGAGCGCTCTGGTTGCCAATCTTTTGGTGAGCTTCGTGCTGACCTTGGTCTTGCGCGTCACCACCCACACGCCGATCTGCGACGAGACCCGAGCGGAAGATTACGCCTGATACGCTCAACCGCTTGCGCGTCCCAAGCCGCCAAGAGGCCATATGCCGCTATCCGAAGCGACCGGTGATATATTGCTCGGTGCGCTTGTTGTCGGGCGCAGTGAAGATCTTTTCAGTTGCACCATATTCGATCAGCTCGCCCAGATACATGAACGCCGTGTAGTCGCTGGCGCGACTGGCTTGCTGCATATTGTGGGTGACGATCACGATGGTGTAGTCAGCCGCCAATTCCGCGATCAGTTCCTCGATCTTGGCGGTGGAGATGGGGTCTAGCGCCGAGCAGGGTTCGTCCAGCAGGATCACTTCGGGACGGGTGGCCACGCTGCGGGCGATGCACAGGCGCTGCTGCTGACCGCCGGAGAGCGACAGACCGGAAGCATTGAGCTTGTCTTTCACCTCGCTCCAAAGGGCGGCGCGGGTGAGGGCATGCTCGACACGGCCATCCATCTCCGAGCGCGGGATGCGTTCATAGAGTTTGATGCCAAACGCGATATTGTCATAGATCGACATGGGAAAGGGTGTGGGCTTCTGAAACACCATGCCGATGCGCGCACGCAGCAGATTGAGGTCCTTGAGCTTGAGTATGTTCTCGCCCTCCATGAGGATCTCTCCTTCTGCGCGCTGATTGGGATAAAGCTCGAAGATGCGGTTGATGGCGCGCAGCAAGGTGGACTTGCCGCAACCCGACGGGCCGATGAATGCCGTGACCTTGCGCTCCATCAGGGGAAGGGTGATGTTCTTCAGCGACTTGGTGGTGCCGTAATAGAAGCTTAGGTCCTTAATATCGACCTTGGTCTTATCGGCAGGATGGGGCTCGGCGTGACGTTCAGAGTTCATATGAACGGCGGTTTCCATAAATCAAGTCCGTTTCTGGTTTTCGAGGACGCGGGCAATGACGGAAAGAACCAATACCGTGGCGGTCACCAGCAGCGCGCCCGCCCACGCGAGGGCGTGTTCGTCGTCATAGGGGGAATTGGCGAAATTGTAGATCACCACCGGCAGCGAGGCCATCGGCTGGTTCAAGTTGGTGCTCCACCCGTTATTGCCCAGCGCGGTGAAGAGGAGCGGCGCGGTTTCGCCCGAAATACGGGCAATCGCCAGGAGCACACCGGTAATGAGGCCGGCGCGCGCGGCCTTCCATGTTACGTCCCTAATTACAAAACTGCGCGGCGCCCCCAGCGCGGTTGCAGCTTCGCGCAGCGCGTCCGGCACCAGGAGCAGCATGTTCTCGGTCGTGCGCACCACAACCGGGATCACGATCACCATCAAAGAAAGGGCGCCCGCGATGGCCGAGAAATGGCCCATGGGCACTACAATGATTTCATAAATGAAAAGACCGGTGACGATGGACGGTGCCGACAGCAGAATATCGTTGACGAAGCGCACGACGAAGGAAAGCCGGCCGTGCCGGGCATATTCGGCCAAATAGGTGCCGGCAAAAAGGCCGATGGGGGTACCAAGAAGCACCGCCCCCAGACTCATGGCCACGCTGCCAAAGATGGCATTTGAAAGCCCGCCGGCACTACCTGGCGGTGGCGTAGGCTGGGTAAACAAAGTAGGCGACAGCGCGGTGATGCCATCCTTGAGCAGCGCTCCAAGGATGAATGCGAGCCAAATCAAGCCGAATAGCGCCGCGGCCAATGACAGAATGATGAATATGACGTTGGCAACGCGGCGGCGGAAATAAAGAGCGCGATTGGCGATCATCTATTTGCCCTTGGCCCGCTGCAAGCGCATCAGCATAAACTGGGCGCAGGCAAGCACTATGAAGGTGATGACAAAGAGCAGAAGCCCCAGCTCGATCAAAGAAGCGGTGTAGAGCGGCGTGGTAGCCTCGGTGAATTCATTGGCGATGGTTGCCGATATCGAAGTACCCGGCGCAAAGAGCGAGGGATCGATCCTATGGGCGTTGCCGATGACGAAGGTTACCGCCATGGTCTCGCCTAAGGCACGGCCCAAAGCCAACATGGCCCCGCCCACCACGCCGGTGGAGCAGAAGGGCAGGCAGACCTTCCACATCACTTCCCAGCTGGTGGCGCCAAGCCCATAGGAGGCTTCCTTCAGCACGCTGGGCACGGTTTCCAGCACATCGCGCGTCACCGCCGAGATGAAGGGCAAAATCATGATGGAAAGGATAAGCCCGGCCGTAAATATCCCGATGCCGAAGGCCGCGCCTCCAAAAAGCGAGCCCAGCACGGGCAGATTGCCCACCGCATTGCTGACCGGCTGCTGCACATGGACCTGAAACCACGGAGCAAAAACAAAAAGACCCCAGATGCCGTAGATGATGGAGGGAATGCCGGCCAGAAGCTCGATGGCAATGCCGATGGGCCTGCGCAAGGGGCGTGGACAAAGGTCGGTCAGGAAGATCGCCACCCCGATACCAACCGGCACCGCAATCAGCATGGCGATGATGGAGGTGACCAATGTGCCGTAGATCGACGCCAGGGCTCCAAAATGCTCACGCGTGGGACGCCACGCCCCGTCGATGATGAACCCAAACCCAAAGGCCTTGATGGAGGGTATGGCTCCGATGACCAGAGAAGCGATGACCCCGCCAAAGATCAAAAGAACCGCCATGGCAGCGCTCAAGGCCAGGAAATGGAAGCGAAAATCGCCCGCGCCGGCTCGGCGGGCGGTTTCGACTCGGGCGGAAAGGGCTGCAGGTTCGCTCAAACTGATATCGGTCAAAGGCGGCCCCGGGGGTCTGGAACCGAGGCAATTCACACTCGGCCCACGCCACGAACATCACAATCTTGCAAAGCTTTTGTGACAGACGGGGAAATTGCCTATAAGTACCTGAAACTTATTGCTGTTCTGCTAAGCCCCTTTGCCTCTTGGGGCCTCGCTGCCGGGTTATTGAAGCAGGAGGAACTTTAAACGTTTCTGAAGGTTGGCGCGGGCATAGTCGCAAATGCAAAGTCAGCAGAAGGCCCAAAGTCTCTGTCCCTATTGGCGCGCATAATTCGCATCGTCTTTGGCGTCCTGGCAGGGTCTATGCTGGTCGCTGCCGTGGCCGATATTTTGCTGTCGGGCCGGTTGAGCCTGATCTCGCCCTTCAGTTTCGGGGCTTTGTTGGCGGTTGCGCTTGCCTTTTTGCTCAACAATCTTCTGACCTCGCGCGAACGCGGGGAGGTGCTGACCAAGCAGGCCGCGCAGCTCAAAATTATCGCCGCACGGCTGGAGGCCGCGCTCAAAAACGCCGCCGTCATCAATGGGCGGCTGAACCAGAGCGAGGCGCGCTACAAAGGGCTGGTGGACGCCCAAGGCGACGCCATCTTTCGTCGAGACAGTTCCAGCCGCCTCACCTATGGCAACGATGCCTTTTTCAAGCTGTTCGGGCTCAATCCGGCGCGCGCCATCGGTTATCTATTTGCGCCCGAACCCCATCCGCAAAGCCGCGCTCCTCTTTTTGGCAGCTTTCTGGAATCGGGCTGCAATCGCGCCCGCTATGACCAGCACGTAAAGACGTCCGAGGGCTATCGCTGGATAGCCTGGGAGGATTTTGCGGTGCGCGATTCCCATGGCCGGCTGGTGGAAGTCCAAAGCGTGGGTCGCGACATCACCGACCGCAAGACATTGGAAGCCGCGCTGGTGGAGGCGCGCGATTCGGCAGAAGAATCCAGCCGCGCCAAGTCCGGTTTCTTGGCCACCATGAGCCATGAGATCCGCACGCCAATGAACGGGGTCTTGGGGATGGGGCGGCTGCTGTTGGAGACCGATCTCAGGCCCGAACAACGCACCTATGCCGAAGCCATTACCCAATCGGGGGAGGCGCTTTTGAATCTAATCGGCGACATTTTGGACTTCTCCAAGATCGAAGCCGGCATGCTGCAGCTGGATGAGGAAGAGGTGGATCTGCGCGCCATGCTGTGCGCAGTGGCTGAGCTTTTGTGCCCGCGCGGTCATGCCAAGGGCGTGGAAATCACGGCAATCGTTGCCCCGGATGTGCCCACCACCATCCTTGCCGACCAGGGCCGTCTGCGCCAAGTGATTACCAATCTCGTCGGCAATGCGGTCAAATTCACCGAGAAAGGCGGGGTCTGCGTTGAGGTCCGGCAAGAGGCACGCAATGAGAGTGCGCTCTTGCGCTTTGAGGTCCGCGACACAGGCGTTGGCGTGCCGCCAGCCAAACGCCAAGAGATATTCGAGGAATTCGTGCAAGCCGATTCCAGCCATGCCCGCAAGTACGGCGGCACAGGTCTTGGTCTTGCGATCTCCAAGCGGCTGGTGGAGACAATGGGTGGAGAAATCGGGGTAGACCCCGCTCCAGACGCCGGCTCCTGCTTCTGGTTCACGTTGCCGGTGAAAATGGGAACGCCAGCCACGATCACCCGGCCGTTGGCTGGAATGCATGTGGCGGTCATGAGCAGGAACAAGGCTCTGCGCGAGGGCATGTATCTGCAGATCGCCGCCGGGGGCGGCATCCCCGCCGATCCCAGAGGCCATGCCGACGCCGTCTTGATCGACGCTGGCACCGGCAATGTGCCGGAACTGACAGTCTATCCTGATCCTACCATCCCGGCGTTGGTTCTTCTGACCCCCAACGCGCGCGGCTCGCTGGACGAAATGAACGCCATCGGCTTTGTGGGCTATCTGGTCAAGCCGGTTCGCCAAGCCTCGCTGGCAGCGCGCCTGCTCCAGTGCCGCAGCGAAACTCCAACCCTAGATCAAGCCATCGAATTTACGCCGCCGGTGACGCTATCAACACCCGCCGACGAAAAGATCGAGGCGCCCGATTTTGATCCTCCCTCCCTCCCAGCGCCGTTTCAGCAAGATCGCCCCGCCGCTGTCCGAAGCGCTGACCCCGAAATGGCTGCGCGCCTCCCAGGATTGGCTTTTACGGGGGCAGACGTTTCGGGCCTGCGGATTCTCTTGGCGGAGGACAATCCCATCAACATGATGCTGATCCGCGAATTGCTGCGCCGGCGCGGCCACAGTGTCACCGAAGTCACCACCGGCAATGACGCGGTACGCGTGATGCTGGAGGGCCAATTCGATCTTCTGCTCACAGACATCCACATGCCCGGCATGGATGGCATCGAAGCCGCCCGCGCCGTGCGCGCGGGCGAAGCCCGCACGGGACGCTCGCGCATTCCCATCGTCGCACTCACTGCCGATGCGTTGGAGGAGGGCAAACGCGCCTGCCGGGAGGCTGGGATGGACGGTTTCCTCACCAAGCCGGTGGACCCGGCCGAATTGGAAGAAATGTTCCTGATGCTGTTTGCCAGCGAAGAGCGTTCGCATATCGTCGCGGCATGAGAGCTTCGCCGCGCCGGCGCTATCGATTCCGAGATTTTCTGTCCCCCAAAGTGCTGATCATGTTGGCGCTTGGCTTTTCATCGGGCCTGCCCTTCCTGTTGGTCGGAAACACCTTCGGCTTTTGGCTTCGCGACGCGCACACCAGCCTGAAGGCCATCGGCTTCATCTCCTGGGTGGGACTTGCTTATTCGCTGCAATTTGTCTGGGCTCCCCTGCTGGACCGGGTACCCGCACTGAAGTTTCTGGGACAATGGCGCGGCTGGCTATTGATATCGCAATTGGGCGTGGCCGCAGGGCTTTTCGCCATGGCCATCATGGGCACCGGTCACGGATTGGCGGCGTTGGGTGGCGCTGCCCTGGTGGTGGCGTTTGCTTCTGCCACCCAGGATATCGCCTTGGCGGCCTGGCGCATCGAGATCGCCGCCGATGCCGACGAACTCGGCCTTCTCACTGCCGCCAACACACTTTCCTACCGGGTCGCCATGATTTGCACCGATTCATTGTTGTTGGTTTGCGCACAACATTTCGGCTGGCCCATATCCTATGGGCTTTGCGGGCTGGCCATGGGTATCGGCATGGCGGCATCGCTTTTGGCGCCCGAGCCGATAGCCGCTGATCTGGTGGCGGAGCGAAAACAGAAGCAAAAGCCCTTATGGTCACCGCGCGGTTTGTTTGACGCAGTGGCCGGGCCCTTCATCGCTTTCTTCAAGGCTCATGGGGTGTTGGCGCTGGCCATGCTGCTGGCGATTACCCTTTACCGTTTGCCTGATTTCGTTCGCGGTCCGATGGTAAATCCCTTCTTTCACGACCTGGGTCTGAGCAAGGACATGATCGCCTTGTCCCGCGCCACGGTGGGGCTGGCGAGCTCCTTTCTAGGCATCACCGCGGCGGGTTTGATTTCGCTTCGGCTGGGGCTCATGCGAACTCTGATATTGGGGGCGATGTTGCAGGCGCTAGGCGTAGGCGCCAATGCCCTGCTCATCTATACCGGCAATAATCTGGCGGCATTCATGGTGGTTATGGGGGTGGACGATTTCTCGCTCAGTTTCGCCGGCATAAGTCTGGTGGCCTACATGTCGTCTTTGACCAGCCTGGGCTATGTGGCAACGCAATATGCGTTGCTGTCCTCTGCTTATGCCCTGATGGGCAAGTTCCTGAAGGGCTTTTCGGGTGCGGCGGTGGATGGTCTCAGTATTCGAATTGGGCTAATGCAAGCCTATGGCGTCTTTTTCATTGGCTGTGCCGCCATCGCCATTCCGTCGATATTGCTGTTGGCCCACTTGGCCCGCAAGCATCGCCAACAAGGCGACCTGGGCGTTAACCTGGCCTAATTTCACAAAAATCTGCCAAACCCTTGGAAGTTCTGCGGGCAATGGAGTAAAATTGGCGAAACTGTCGCAAATGGGGTCTAAGCCCTGACGAGAACGAAGGTTTGCGGTGAGTCGTGGGGCTGCCGCGCCAGACGGGAAGTGATCGTGGTCAATATCTACGAAGCCGGACCTTTCGAGGGGCGCTTGGAGCAATGGCCGGTATTGGCCACCTCCGGTGCCCTGGAGGTGCGTCTGGCGGAGACCGAGTACGAAGTCGAGCACGCCCAGCGACTGCGCTACAGCGTCTTCTATGAAGAGATGAACGCCATCCCCACCTTGCAGATGCGCGAGCTGCGCCGCGATTTCGACAAATATGACGATGTCTGCGACCATCTTCTGGTGGTGGACCGCGACACCCACGATGATGATGGCCAGCCGCTGGTGGTTGGCACCTATCGTTTGACGCGCGAGCAGGATGCTCGCCGGGCCGGCGGATTTTACACCTCCAGCGAATATGACTTGAGCGCGATGCTGGGGGGAGTTGCCAAGCATGGCAATGGCGAGGGCACCAAATATCTGGAGCTGGGCCGTTCTTGTGTGCTGAAAAGCTACCGCTCCCGGCCCGGCACCATGCAGCTTCTCTGGAAGGGGCTGATGGCCTATGTCGCGCGCTTCGACATCGACCTGATGTTCGGTTGTGCCTCCCTGCCCGGCATCGATGTGCGCGAGCTGGCCATGCCGCTTTCTTATCTGCATCATTTCCATCCCATGCCCGAGAGACTGCGCGTCAAGGCGCGTTCGGAGCTGTTCGTGGATATGAACCGGATCGCCAAGGACCAGATCGATGCCCGGGAGGGCTTGCGCAGCTTGCCGCCGCTTCTGAAGGGCTATGTGCGGGCTGGCTGTTGCATCGGCGAAGGCGCAGTGATCGACCGACAGTTCGGAACCACCGACGTCTTCATATATTTTCCCCTTTCTGGAATCGACGCCCGCTACAAGAGCCGCTTCGGTCTGGTAAAATAGCTCTTCATTGCCGCCTCGGCTTTTTCGGGGTCCTTTCAGATCGCAGCTCTTGGGATTTTTCCTAAGCCAGATCGAACAGCAGCACTTGGCCGGCCTGAATTGAACCCAGCGCGATTTGGGCCTGATCGCTGATGGCGGCTGCGTCCCCGGCCTTGAGGCTTTGGCCGTCCAGGCTCACTTCACCCCTGGCCACCTGAAGCCAAGCTTTACGCCCCTGCGCCAGCTCATGGATGACCTCCACGCCCGCATCGAGCCGGGCAGTCCAGATTTCCGCATCCTGTACCAGGCGAATCTCGTTCTCCCGCGGATCGGGGGCTGCGATGCGGGCAAAGTGATTGTTTATCGCATCCGCATCGATGGTCTTTTGCTCATAGCTGGGTTCGATTCCGCGCTTGGACGGCATGATCCAGATTTGCAACAGATGGCAGGTTTCGGTAGGGCTGGCGTTGAACTCGGCATGGACGATGCCCGAACCCGCGCTCATACGCTGGATTTCGCCCGGCCTGATGGTACCGCCCCCGCCGGTGGAATCGCGGTGGGAAATAGCTCCATCAAGGATATAGGTAACGATCTCCATGTCGCGATGGGGATGGGGGGGAAATCCCGCCCCGCCTTTGATCCAGTCCTCGTTTATGACACGCAAGGCGCCAAAGCTTTCATTAGCCGGGTCGTAATAATCGCCGAAGGAGAAACTGTGGCGCGACTCCAGCCAATCTATCTTCGTCCTGCCACGGTCTTGCGAGCGCCGGAGCGTGATCATTTGCGCCTCCTTTCGATAGCGTCCCACACCAAAGCGGCGATGTCGGCGCCGCCGAAGCGGCGGACTTCGTGGATGCCGGTGGGAGAGGTAACGTTTATCTCCGTCATGTAGTCGCCAATCACGTCGATCCCAGTAAATATCAGACCTCTCTTTTTCAATTCAGGTCCGATGGCTGCGCATATCGCCTCCTCCCGCGCCGTCAGATCGGTGGCCTCCGGCCTGCCGCCAACATGCATGTTGGAACGAGCCTCTCCACTGGCAGGCACCCGGTTGATAGCCCCGGCAAATTCCCCATCGACCAGAATGATGCGTTTGTCGCCCTTGCGCACTTCGGGCAGGTAGCGCTGCACGATCACCGGCTCGCGATAAAAGAGGGTGAACATCTCCATCAACGAGCCAAAATTTTCATCATCCGGCTTGACGCGGAAGACCCCCGTTCCGCCGTTGCCGTACAGGGGTTTGAGAATGATGTCCTTATGCTCCTCGCGAAAGGAGCGGATCTCGCGCAGATCGGAGGTGATCAAGGTGGGGGGAATAAAATCTGCAAACTCGGTGACGAAGAGTTTTTCAGGCGCATTGCGCACATGTTTGGGATCGTTGACCACCAAGGTTCGGGGGTGGATGCGCTCAAGCACGTGGGTGGCGGTGATATAGGCCATATCGAAGGGCGGGTCCTGGCGCATAAGCACCACATCGGCGGCCGACAGGTCGTAGACAAAAGCCTGGCCCAGCGCGAAGTGATCGCCTTTGACAGCACGCACGTTCAGCGGACGCACAAATGCCGTGACCTTGCCGTTGCGGAAGGAAAGATCGCGCGGGCCGTAATAGAGCAGGCCGTGCCCGCGGTTCTGGGCTTCCAGCGCCAGAGCGAAGGTGGAATCGCCGCCGATATCGATCTTGTCAATCGGGTCCATCTGGATCGCGACGCTCAGCGCCATGAAAACCTCGGTTCGGTCTGCCCGCCAGCCTGTGTTTCGGCAAAGCACCGAAACCGCCGGGTGGGGCAATGTCAAAAAGGTCGGCTTGGAGGATCAGGTCCGGCCGGCGGGCGAGATATAAAGAGGCGCAGACGGCAATGCGAGTCTATCGGCGATCGCCAGCGTATGCCCAAGGCCGTTGGGTTTTAGGTGCGGCGGCAAGCCTGGCCCCACGGTCACTGCTCCTCTTTGAGTTCCAAAGCCCTGGCATAGACTTGCTTGCGCGAACTGTCGGCGAGGTTTGCGATCATATCGGCCGCCGCCTTGACAGGCATGAAGACAAGTGCGGTTTTCAGCGCCGCGTCAATCTTGGCAGTGTCGGGGACGGAGCGGGCAGGAGGCCCCACCAACACCGTCACCTCTCCCTTGGGGGCGCCGGCTGATTGATAATGCCCCGCCAGTTCGTGCAAGGAGCCGCGGCGCAGCTCCTCGTGCAGCTTGGTCAATTCCCGCGCCACTGCGCAGGCGCGCTCCCCCAAAATCTCCGCCATCGCCGCAAGCGACTGACAAAGCCGCTGGGGCGATTCAAAGAAAATCAAAGTGGCGCGCACGCCCTTCAATTCTTCCAAGGCGCGTTGGCGCTCGCCCGCTTTGGAGGGCAGAAAGCCTGCAAACAAGAAACGATCGGAAGGAAGCCCGCTCAGCGTCAAAGCCATGAGCACCGCCGAAGGTCCGGGGATCGAAGCCACCGGCAGGCCCGCCGCGATTACTTGGCGTACGAGCTTGTAGCCGGGATCTGAAACCAGGGGCGTGCCCGCATCGCTGACCAAGCAAACCGCCTCACCCCTTTGCAGGCGCGCCAAGATCTTGGGCCGCATTTCGCCCCCGTTATGATCGTTATAGGCGATCAGGGGCCGGGCGATGCCGTGGATGGCCAGCAGCTTCGCAGTAACCCTAGTATCTTCAGCGGCGATGACGCTGCAGG
>Ga0206821_10117_pt1 | contig 18851 bp, 15 predicted proteins | sample Alteio_BWOrgCont_85_FD_152860 | JGI IMG/M metagenome (GOLD analysis project Ga0206821, IMG submission 152860) | Enriched cells from forest soil in Barre Woods Harvard Forest LTER site, Petersham, Massachusetts, United States -... | ecosystem: Environmental > Terrestrial > Soil > Temperate forest >...
GGAAAAGAAATAACTGTTGTAAGAATTGGAGGACCTGAAGGTATAGTTTTTGAAAGTGTTGATCCTGAGACAGTTGATAAGAGTATAGTAGAAGTTGCTGAGACAGTAGCACCCCACAAAGAAGTTATAAGAGGAAAAGAAGACTTAACACATCCTCGCAGGGGAATAATAGCCTTTACAGAAAAAATATAATGCTTGTTATTCTTTATCCTCAGGTATATCTCCCGCAAGAATTCCAGGTAAATTTTTCCATGATTTATTGATTCTATGATCCGTCATTCGATCTTGTGGGAAATTGTATGTTTTAATTTTTTCAGATCGGTCGCCTCGTCCAACTTGTGTTGATCTGAGTGAATCAATTTCATTTCTTCTTTTTTCAATTTCGATTTCCCAGAGTTTCGCACGTAAGAGCTGCATTGCAATTTCTCTATTTTGTAATTGTGATCGTTCAACAGATGTTGTGACAGTGATTCCTGAAGGTTTGTGTTTGAGTCTTACAGCCGTTGAAACTTTATTGACATTTTGTCCGCCATGACCTCCAGAACGGAATGCTTCAAAGTCAATATCATCCGGGTTAATATGAAGGTCAATATCTTCAAGTTCAGGAAGAATGGAAATAGTTGCTGTTGACGTATGAATTCTTCCACGTTTCTCAGTTGTTGGAATTCTCTGCACTCTGTGAACACCTGCTTCATACTTAAATGCTCCAAAGGCTCCGTTGCCATTAATTTTAATCACATTTTCTTCAAGCTGCTCGACCTGAAAGCCTTTTTTTTGAGCAGCTCTGATATACATGTTTAATAATTCACTAGCCCACAATTTAGCCTCATCGCCGCCGGCAGCACCTGATACTTCTAGAAGAATATTTCGAGAATCATAATCTTCTTCCTTTTTAGTGTTTGAATCTTTAATGCTTTCTTCAATTTCTTGTTTTTGTTTTTCCAAATCTGTCAGTTCCTCCTTGGCAAGTTCTGCCATAGTAGGATCGTCAAGAAGCATTCGTGCTTCTTCAATTTGTTTTTCAAGTTCTGCAATCTGCGTATATCGGTAATCATTCATATGGTTATGATAGCAAATTATTGCTATAGAAGATAAGCGGTGGTTTTGCTACTTGAGACCCATGAGCATCTCTCGAAGTGACTTGGGGCCTTCTTGTTGTTGTTTCTTTTCTTCAACTTTTTTGGTGACGACCTTTTTATAATCGACTGCCTTTTGCTGTTTGTTCTGGTATTTCTGGATACGTGACGCAGTATCAACAAATCGCTGCTCACCCGTATAGAAAGGATGACATTTATAGCATAATTCGACATGGATATTTTCGCGTGTTGAACCGACGGTAAATTTATTACCACAAACACATACGACTTGCGCTTTCTCAAAATAGGTAGGGTGGATATTTGTCTTCATATGCTTATTATACAGCAATTAGGGTCCAGATTCAAGCCAAGAATCGTCAACATTGTTAAAGTGGTGATGGAAGATATGATAGTGCAGTTTGACCTCTGAGATAAAAAGCCCCAAAAAAACAAACAAACTTCCCAAAAGATAGGAAAAAGTAATTTGTTCGTGAAGCAACGGGATAGCAACAAGCGCAGTTACAACAGGCCCCAGGTAAGTGAAAACACCCACTTCGTTGGCCTTGAGATGTTTTACGGAATAGTTATACAGAACTTGTCCAAGGAGTGAAGAAAGTATTGCTCCATATAAGATTCCGATACTTCCTTGGAAGCTTAATAATTCGTGGATATTTACCTTATGATTCTGGAGAATAAAAGCAGGGAAAAAGGTGATAGTAGCAATAAAAAAGATCCAGAAAATGATTGTTGAGGAATGATATTTCAATTTAAATTTTTTAAGAAGAATAGTATAACTGACAAGAGAGATCACAGATATGAGGAGATATATGTTCCCCAAAATGGATCCGACTTGTGACATTTGATGGATTGGTCTAAAAATAATAATACCAACACCAAGCAAACTGACAATTGTACCCAAAAGTGCTTTTTTTTTCGGGTTCTCATGAAGGAAAATAATTGATCCGAAAATAAGAAATATCGGAATCATTGATGCAATAATCGGCGCATTAATGCTTTGGGAAAGTGAAAGGCCGAGATAATAAAGCCCAATATTGAACGTAAGACCCGTTATCGCAAGAAGAAACAGCTTATAAAAATCATCAAATCGGATAACAAGACTTTTATTTTTTAGCATAAAAGGAAACATAATAAGGGTTGCAATGAGAAATCTAAAAAAAGCAATCGTGAAAGGGGGTGTTTCCTGCATTGACCATTTGAAGAAAGGAGACGCAGCACTCCAAATGATGGTACAGAGTGTTATTGCCAAAATGGCAATTTGATGTTTGGACAGTTTCATATTTCGAAATAAAATTACGAATTAAAGTAATTCTATTTCTTTATTTTGTTAATAAAATCTTCAAGGGTAGTTTTTTCCTGAGATCGTGCCTGCATATTTTTAATAGTGATGGTGTTTGTATCTACTTCTTCGGGTCCGATTATGATAATAAATGGAATTTGTTTTTGGTCGGCATATTTCAGTTGTTTCTCAAGCGGATTTTTTTCTTTTACTTCGCCTAAATAAATTTCTCCATTAATATTTTGCTTTCGGAGTTCATTTATTGCTTCAAGTGACTTTTGTTTTAGATTTTCAGAAAAAATTGTAACAAGCACTGTTGTCGATGAATTTGCTAAATCCTCAGGGAAGAGTTTAAGTGCTTCCATTGCCTCGATTGTTCTGTCAAATCCAAATGAACATCCAACTGCCGAAATTTGTCTGCCGGCAAACATACCAATCAGCTTGTCATACCGGCCACCGCCACAAACAGAACCAACAGGATACTCTTCAACTTCTATTTCAAAAATAACGCCGGTATAATAATCAAGTCCGCGTGCTAAAGTAGGGGAAAAGGTAAAGGTATTTTTATCAATTCCCAGCGTTTCTAGAGATTCAAAAATTTGTAGAAGGTAAGGTGTGGGATTTCTTCTTTCAACTTCCTGCATTATCTTTTCTGCAATTTCTTTTGAAAATCCGTCTGTCAGTAATTCATTGATAACGCCATCTTTTCCGATTTTTTTCAGTTTATCAACAGCCCGAATTATCATTATATTTTCTTCTTCCGGAAGACGTTCACTGTCGTTGATAAATTTTAAATTTTCGCGATCGTTGATAAGAATTTTAAATTTTTTAAATCCAAGTGCCTCAAGCGATTTTGCCGCGACAGCAATAACTTCCGCATCTGCGAGCGGGGAGTCAGTACCGATTGTATCAACATCACACTGAACGAATTCTCTATAGCGCCCTTTTTGAGTGTTTTCTGCGCGCCAAACAGGTTGTATTTGGTAGCGTTTGAAGATTGTTGGCAGATCATTTTGATATTGTGCAACGACACGGGATAGGGGAACAGTTTGATCATATCTCATTGCCACTCGGCGTTTGCCGTTATCCTCAAAACGATACATCAATTTATCCCCCTCATCACCATATTTGCCCGTAAGCGTTTCTTCATACTCAAGAACAGGTGTTTCAAGCGGCTCAAAACCAAACGACTTAAAGACAGTTTTTAGTTTATCAACAACATACTGTCTTTTTCTCGCTTCCTGAGGCAGGAAATCTCTAAATCCTTTTAATGTTTGCGGTTTTATCATATCTCTTCATTATTTTATCACATGAAGTACTATTTTTGCTAAGAGCGTGGTATATGCTTAAAAATGAGTTTTTTTCTTGGCTCGTTTATTTCTAACAGTAATTGATATTTTACAATAGCAAAATTTTGATACCATAGTGGTATCATCTGTATCGCTTGTTTGTGTTCAGAAATCTGTGCTCCAATTTTTGCTTCTTTTAAGGTATTCCAAATACAAAAAGAAAGACTGTTAGGTACAAAAGAAAGGGTAAGATCCTTGTTTGTTGATGTATTTTCATTATTCATAACAACACCCTGATAATAAAGAACGAGTCCGCCTTTCATTTTAGCAGCATCAAAGGATTTTTGATTATACTCAACCAATAACTTTGCATTTTCCTTACTGATATTCGTTTTTCTTTTGGAATAAAAAGCTGTTATGTCATACCAATGATTGGGCTTAAGTAATGGCGCAATTGCGTGCCAGTTGACAATTGCTTTAGGTATAGGATAAAGAGCGTAGTTTTCTGCCGCGTTTAGTGCATCTGCAGGATCACCATACGTTATCGCAATTCGTTCTTTTTCTTCAGATGGAATGGGTATTTCCCAGTAAGTTTTCATACTAATCTTTCCAGTCGGTAATAAATTTTTTCTTATCCTTTGCGTTTGCTCTACTGCCAATCATCGGATGCAATTCAAAAGCAGGGGAATATTTACTTGCTGGTACAGTTCTTCCCAATATTTCCGTCATTGCTCGAATATGAGATGCGTTTGCTCCGCAACAAACACCTAAATAATTGATGCCAATTTCTTTTGCTTTTTTTGCAAAGTCGGCCATCTCAAAACGATTGCAGATCACCGCATCAAGTTGAAGATAGTTGAGGCGTTTGCCATTTTTCTTAAATGATTGAAAGGTTGGTTGTCTCCGTGTTGTTTTATAGGGGACTGGTATGGCAGCGACATAGCAGTTAACATTTTTCTTAATTTTTTCAATTAAAGGCAGCATTGTTGCGGGGCCTCTTGTGCAGTTAAGCCCGACAATATCTGCACCGTTTTCTTCCAAAATTTTGCATGCTTCCACATAGTCATATCCATCACGAGTTTTTTCTTTTTGTACAGTTGCAAAATTTATCATTGCAGGCAATCCAAAACTTTTAATAACTTCAAGTCCAATTAGTGCTTCTCCTAAGTAATCGTTCGTTTCGGAGATCACAAAATCAATTCCTTCATCAGTTGCCCAACGTAATTGTTCTTCATACATTTTACGGACAATTTTTGATGATTCTATTTTTCTATCAGGATCATACATCCAAGTGTTACAAATATTACCCGCAATAAGAGCATTACCTTCTTTTGCAACTTCATTGGCAAGTTGTACAGCTTTACGATTTAATTTCTCCAAATCATTTTCTCTTCCTACATCAGCAAGCTTATTTCTATTGGCGTAATAGGTGAGTGCTACCATTACTTCGCTGCCAGCACGCAAAAATTCTGTGTGTAATTCTTTGACTGCATCGGGGGAATCTAAGACAACCTCCGGGACATAAGGGCCTGCTTTTATATATCCTCGTTTTTCAAGTTCAAAGACATACCCTTCCGCGCCGATAACAATGTCTTTTTTTAATCTTTCTAAAATATTTAGTTTTTTATTTTTTTGTTTCATAGGTTATTTTATAAATCGTTCGGTTGTGAATTGCTTAATGTCATATACTGTATCGTTTTGTAATGCTAATTGTGTAAGTATTTTCCCGATTAAGGGAGCAAATTTATATCCGGTTCCACGCCATCCTGTCCCAATGATAATATTATTAAATGTTGGAAGTTTTCCGATAATAAAGTCATCGTCAATAACTGTATCATACCAACAATTATCTGCGTCGGTAATTTCTTCAGATGGAGCGTCTTTCAAAATGGGCATGCATTCTTGCACAAAATCTTCAACAGATTTTATTTTTGCTTCTTGTTTTTTTATTCCGACAGGCACAAAATAGGCTATTTTAACAGCACCTTTTTTTATATCAAAAATAGGGTGTCCGTAAATGCCAACATCAGTATACGCAAAAACAGGGAAGTTCTTGGGTAGAAATTTGTTAAAAATTTTTTTCGGAGGATAATAATATTTGCGCTGCGGTCTTGAATACGTAATAGGGAATGTTTGTTTATTATTTTTAATAAGTTTCAGCAGGTCATTTGTTCCTTTGCCAGGTGTTAAGACAATTTTTTTTGTTAAGAAAGTTCGTGTGTCGGTTCTTATGGAAGTGCTGTCTTCTTTTTCTTCAATTGATAGAATATTTATATTTTCTATGATTTTAACTTTTTTCTTTTTCAATTCTTTCAAAACAAATTTTGTAATCACTTGAACTAAAAGAAAACCACCGTTTATATCGATTCTTCCCATATCGACATCAAATTGCGGGAATTTTTTTAATAAGTCGGAACGGTTAAAGGGAAGTTGTTTATAATTAAGATTTTTGCTTATTTCATAACTTCGTTGCGCATACGTTTTTTCGAAATTAGGAGTAATAGATTCTTTTGCAATATTAAGACAACCGCATTTGATAAAAAGGTCAGTTTTGAATTTATTTTCCAAATCAAGCCACAATAACTGTGATTCGTATGCTAAATTGGCATAAAGTGGTTCAAGGAAATCAACTCTAATAGATCGCGTAAAACTAAAAGATGCTGCTTCTTTATTTTCTTTTCCAATGACTCGTTTCTCCAAAATGGTTATATTTTTAACAAAGTTAGAAGCGAAATAAGCTGTCATGAGTCCCATGATGCCACCGCCGATAATAATAAGATCTTGTTCTGGTTTGTTTATTTTTTTCATATTTTTATCATAAAAAAACCGCCTTTCGGCGGAATGTCTAGTTGGTTTTAACACGCAAAGAACACACCGCCATTAGGAGGAGTGATGCATGTGCATATTATTTTGAGTTGTAATAAAATTTTTCATCTTAGATTTTTATTATCTCATAAAAATTTTAGTTGTCAACATCTCGGCATTTTTAGAGACTGATTTCAGTAAATTTTTTGGGAGCTTTTGTTAATTGAACAAGTTTGCTATCTTCAATTGCATAAATGTCTTCTATGCGAATACCATATTCCTCAGCAGAATAGGTTCCGGGCTCTATTGAAAATACCATACCACTTTTCATGTAATCTGTAGAACTTGGGTAAAGGTGTGGAGATTCATGTACATTAAGTCCAATGCCATGACTAGAGTGATTAAAAGGGGAATATCCACATGCTGTGAGATAATTTCTTCCAACTTGATCAATTGTTGGAGCATGGACAGATTGTTTGAGTGAAAGTTTATTTTTTAAATAATCAACTGACGCTTTTTGTGCATTCAAAACTGCATAGTATAATTTTTCTTGTTCTTTAGTGGGTTTTCCAAAAAAAATGGTTCTTGTCATATCAGAACAATAGTTGTTTAGTTTGACTCCAAAATCAAAAAGGACGAAGCAGTTTTTTTTTAGTTTTGTTTCATCAGGAATATGATGCGGCTGTGATGCATTTGGTCCAAATGCAACTACTGGCTCAAATGAGATATCTGCGTTATTTCGTTTTATAAAAAATTCAATCTCTGTTGCTAATTCTTTTTCTGTGACATTTATTCTCAGTTTATTAAGAATATATGAAAATGTTTTGTCGCCAAGTTTACAGGCATCTTTAATTTTTTGTATTTCTTCCGAACTCTTAATTACTCGTAACTTATTAATAATATTGACAGGTTGAAAAAGCTTTTTATTTACCTTTTGTGTTAATACATTGTAGTCATTTACTGTTAAGTCAAATGCTTCAAAACCTACAGAAGTAATCTTTTCTTTCTCAATAATACCTTTCACTGCCTGATTAAAAGGATTATTACGTCTATATTCAACTAATGTAAAATCACTAAAATCTTTTTGAGCGACTTCATTATAAATTGGATGAGTAAAAATATATTGATTTTTTTTCGTAATAAAAAGATAAGCATCGCGATCCTCAGTAGTAAAGCCTGAGAAAGAAGAAAGATATGTTATGTTTGAAAGCGAAGATATAAGAACCGCATCAAGGTTTTCCTTATCCATTAATTCTCTCAGCTGTTGTATGCGTGAGTTCATTGATTATTTAACGGGGCTAATACTTTTTGCGCCTTTGCCTGTTGGCGTGGCTGTCATTATCGGAGTAGGTGTCTCAACTGTGATATTGGGGTCTTTGGGAACGCTAAGATAATCAATCAAACGGTCAGCAATAGTTGATGTTGAATCATTTTTATCAGGATATCCGATAACTTCGACTCTATCACCAAGAGAAAGTTTCGAAAATCCGTATGTATTAAGTGTTGTTCCACCTGTGTAAGAAACAACCGTAGATGATGTGTCAATTTCAACCTTTTCAGATTTTTGATCATCTGTCATTACTGTTAAATCATAATTAGTTTTGTCGATGGATGTTATTTCGCCATAAAAGCGATTGGGTACGACTTCTACACTCACAAATCGGGCCAAAATTCGTTGAGATTGTTTATTGTAAATTCCCAAAACACTTATTTCCATACCTTTTTTCATATCAGTTACAGCAAGTGATCCTCCATTAGCATCTTCATACTTCGTAATATCATCAGTATCAACATATCGTATCTGATCATGTATATCCAGAAGCGTTATTTGGTTAGCGCTCAGATCAACGCTTTGAATTGTGCCGATAATACCTCGTTTCTCAACAAGTTTGAGCTGTGCTACTTGTGATGCAATTTTATTTTTCAGTTGATTGATTTGACTGTTTTCTGTTTGCGTAGACGTTTGGGTTGGGCTTGGAACTGCAGCATACGCAGGTCCTGTTATCGCTGTAGATAAAAATAGTATTGCAATGAGTGTTTTTATTTTCATATCGTTATTTTAAAAATTTTCTGTCGAGAATGTTACTGTTCTGTCAATTTTTTTCACTGTGCCGTCTGGGAAAATAGCAGTAAACTCCATAAGACTCGTACCATCGGGGATGGTCTCAGTTAGAGTAAAATCTCCATTGTCTGCGGGCTGGACAACTTGATCCTGATCGTCAGTTGAAACAGTAATCGTTGCTCCTTTTACTGCAGTTCCTTTTATCGTGATTGATTTTTGATCATATACTTGTTCATCGCCAGGCGAATCGATTGTAAGGATATCTGAATTGTTTGGCATTTTTGTCGGTTGAACGGCTACCTGAGTTGCAGAAGGTTTGGTTTGATCAGTTGGAATAACCTTGGTTGATTGGTATAAGTAAAAGGCAATACCTGCTGCAACCAATCCGACAAATACTGCAACGAATGATAAAATAACTTTTTCGGCTCTCATGATTGATAACAGCTCTTGGCAGATAGGTCAGATATATTGTTATATCCAGGCCGTAGGATTTCAGCTAGTTGGAACGATAATACGATAATTGCACCTACTTGTCAAGAAAAATTTCCTGTGCTAGTATGGGGTACATGGAAATTGCATTATTACCCAAATTAGGAGTGCGCATCAAAGGTAAAAGCGCGACGTTTGCTGTTAATCCGCAAGATTCAGTAGCTGCGAATGCAATTTTGTTGTTACGCCCTGACGCTGAGTTTTTATCTGAAGAATCGGTTATTCTGAACGGAGCAGGAGAGTACGAGATAGGTGGCGTCAAATTAACTGGCATACGAAACGAGAAAAGTGTTCTTTATAGCATGAATATTGATGGTATGGAAGTTGTTGTTGGAACAGTAGCTCTCCTTTCTGCAATGCAACATAAATTAAAAGAGCATAATGTTGTTATCGTTGACTGCGGTGAAAAAGTAGATGCGTCCTTTTTGACATCGCTTGCTGTAAATGCGGTTCTTTTCTATGGTGAAAATGCGGATGAAGTTGCTCAAGGATTTGAGAAAGAAAAGTTGCAAAAATTGAATAAATATTCCGCTAGTCTCGGCAAACTTCCCCGCAGAGATGGAAACGATTCTTCTAAATTAACTCAATTTAATCTCCTTAATCTTCAATTCTGCAGGTTTAATCTAATCAAGCAAAAATTAGCTATTCTTATACTTCTTGTATACTTGTTGATTTGATGATATAACGTTATAACAACATAACATTACAAGTAATTTAAAAAATTCTTCTATGGCAATTAAAATTTTACCTCATAATGATTCAGCTGAAGAAAGCGTACTAGGCGCAATTCTCATCGATAAAAACGCGATTGTTCCTGTTTCGGAAGTTTTGAAGTCGGAAGATTTTTATAGTGATATTAACGGGATTATTTATGGTGAGATGCTCGTTTTATACGAAGAGCGCAGGCCTATCGATCTGCTTACACTTACAGAAAAACTCAAAAAAAATAAACAACTGAAAAAATTTGATTCTACTTATTTAACGGATTTGGTTGAGCAAGTACCGACTGCTGCCAATGTCACCACATACGCACAGATGGTGAGGGAGGATTCTACCAAACGTAGACTGATTACGGCTGGAACCGAGATTGCAGAAATTGGATATACGGCCGAGAGTGAAGTGAAAGACATGCTTGATAAAGCGGAAGAGTCGATTTTTTCAATTTCACAAGGACATTTGACAAGAGGATTTATCCCATTGAAAGATACGCTCACTGAGAGCTTTGACCGAATTGACGAATTACAAAAAGAAGGAGTCGGTTTGCGTGGTGTACGGACAGGATTTATTGATCTTGATAATATGCTATCCGGTATGCAGAAAAATAATTTGCTCATCCTCGCAGCACGTCCGGGACAAGGGAAGACTGCTTTTATGCTTAATATCGCTCAGCATATTGGTGTGCATGATAAAAAGCCAGTAGGGATTTTTTCTTTGGAAATGAGTAAAGAAGAATTGGTGGATCGTCTGCTTGTCGGACAAGCAGATGTTGATGCTTGGCGTCTTAAAACAGGCAAACTTTCAGAAGATGATTTCGGCAAACTTTCTGATGCGATGGGACAGCTTGCTGAAGCGCCGATTTTTATTGACGATACTCCAGGATTGTCACTTATTGAAATGAGGAGTAAAGCCAGGAGGCTGCAGATGGAACACAATCTCGGACTGTTAATCGTTGATTATTTACAACTGATAGTTCCTGGTAAGCGTTATGAAAGTCGCGTCCAGGAAGTTGCGATGATTTCTCAAGCGTTGAAAAATTTAGCAAGAGAGCTGGGAATTCCTGTTCTCTCAGCATCTCAGTTATCTCGTGCTGTTGAGCATCGCGGTGAGAAAAAACCGCAGCTTGCAGATCTTCGTGAATCAGGAACGATTGAACAAGATGCGGATGTTGTTATGTTCTTGTATCGTCCTGATACAGAATCAAACCCGACACATATTCCAACAAAATTGTTAATTGCCAAACACCGCAACGGCCCGACAGGGGAGATTGACCTATTATTCCGAGGGAATAGGATCAGGTTTGATAGTGTTGAGAAGAACCTTTCGTCATCTGCAGCATAAAATATGATTCAAGCAATTGTTTTTGATTTAGGAGGGGTGCTGTTTACCAATGGCACCACACTGTTTGCAAAGCACATCGCAGCAACACATAAAAAAGACCAGGAAGAAGTTTATAAACTGCTTAATTACAGTGATTTTGGTAATGCCTATAGGGAAGGGAAAATAACGGGGGAGGAGTTTTATAATTCCCTTAAAAAAGAACTCGATCTAGATGATGACATACATGAACTAAAACAAAAATGGTTGGAAGTTTATCAAGTAATTGAAGGCACAAAAAAAATTATCGAAGAATTGCGGAAAAAGTACAAAGTCTATTTCCTTTCAGATAATGTAAAAGAACGAGTGGAATACGCTCATCGGCGATATGGTTTTTTGAATTGGTTTGATGGCGGTGTATTTTCTCACGAGGTTGGTGTACGAAAACCGAATTTGAAAATTTATGAAACTGCGATAGTCCAGATAGGACTGAAGCCAGAAGAAATAGTCTTTATCGACGATAAAGAAATAAATCTTCCACCAGCAGAAAAAATCGGAATGAAAACAATTCTCTATAAGAATCCTGAACAACTGAAAAAAGAACTGCATAAAATGAAATTATTGTAGTTGAATTATTATGTTTTATTTGTTTTAATGTGGCTATGACGGAAAGTGAAATAGGAATAATAGATTACCTTGATGCCGATAAAGGGGAATTAGATGACGTATTTGAAGAGCCGACTCCTCCCGAAAAGATCCGTTCTATTTTTGATGAGCTTGCAGGGGAACCAAGAGAGTATGCTGGGACAGGTATTGAAGCGTCACTACCGTATTATGTCCCGTCAGAGGAAAAAGCTGATCAACCACGAAGACGTCATCGAAGAACTTTAGAAGCCATAACGTATGGCATTGCTGCAGGTCTAAATATAATACCTAGGCCGGAAGATACATTTATTGTTTCTCCAGATTCTGATGAAGGTCCTCCTAGTAGATCAGTACGAAGAGAACCAGCTTCTTTATTCGATCAAATGATAACTACTATGACAGAAGCGAATCAAAAATCTCATGTGCAACTTTCTGTAACAGGAGGTATCCAGGTTAGAGGTTATGATCTCACTGGTTTAGAGGATGGACAGAAAGAAGTTCTAGAAGGTGCTGCCGAGAAAGCAGGTTGGCAAGTACGGATTAACTCACAGGATATGTTGGTACTTAGAGGGAAGATAGGTCGGCAACAGCATCAAGGGAAGCCACCAAAATCAGCATAAGTTTGCTACAATAGGAATATATTTATGAAAAGAAAAGTGGCAATTATTTTTGGCGGGAAATCTCCTGAACATGAAGTATCCGTTATCACAGGGCTACAAGCGATAGAAAATATCGACAAAGAAAAATTTGATGTCTTGCCGATTTATGTGGCGAAAGATGGACGATGGTTCTCTGGGCTGGAGTTATTAAAAATTGAGACATACCGGAATTTAGGCTTGATTCCAGAGAAAACAACACAAGAGGCAGTTGTTCCGAGCGATACTGAAAAAAGTTTGATGCCTTTATCAAAGTCCTTACTTAACCCTTTTAAAAAGAACGAATCTCAGTCAATTGATGTGATTTTTCCAACATTTCATGGCGGCATTGGGGAGAGCGGAAGCTTCCAAGGGATGTTTGATATTATGAACATTCCATATGTTGGCCCAAACGTCTTAGGTGGCACACTCAGTATGGATAAAGTTGTCATGAAGCAACTTTTTTCTCAAAATAATTTGCCGATTACCAAATATCTTTGGTTTTATCGAAGCGCTTTCGAAAAAGATCGCACAAAAATTTTACCGACTATTGAAAAAGAAAAAAGTTAAAATCATAGAAAATATAAATATTCTATCAATTGAAGAAAAAGAAGACAGCACTTCCATAAGAACCGACACACGAACTTTCTTAACAAAAAAAATTGTCTTAACACCTGGCAAAGGAACAAATGACCTGCTGAAACTTATTAAAAATAATAAACAAACATTCCCTATTACGTATTCAAGACCGCAGCGCAAATATTATTATCCTCCGAAAAAAATTTTTAACAAATTTCTACCCAAGAACTTCCCTGTTTTTGCGTATACTGATGTTGGCATTTACGGACACCCTATTTTTGATATAAAAAAAGGTGCTGTTAAAATAGCCTATTTTGTGCCTGTCGGAATAAAAAAACAAGAAGCAAAAATAAAATCTGTTGAAGATTTTGTGCAAGAATGCATGCCCATTTTGAAAGACGCTCCATCTGAAGAAATTACCGACGCAGATAATTGTTGGTATGATACAGTTATTGACGATGACTTTATTATCGGAAAACTTCCAACATTTAATAATATTATCATTGGGACAGGATGGCGTGGAACCGGATATAAATTTGCTCCCTTAATCGGGAAAATACTTACACAATTAGCATTACAAAACGATACAGTATATGACATTAAGCAATTCACAACCGAACGATTTATAAAATAACCTATGAAACAAAAAAATAAAAAACTAAATATTTTAGAAAGATTAAAAAAAGACATTGTTATCGGCGCGGAAGGGTATGTCTTTGAACTTGAAAAACGAGGATATATAAAAGCAGGCCCTTATGTCCCGGAGGTTGTCTTAGATTCCCCCGATGCAGTCAAAGAATTACACACAGAATTTTTGCGTGCTGGCAGCGAAGTAATGGTAGCACTCACCTATTACGCCAATAGAAATAAGCTTGCTGATGTAGGAAGAGAAAATGATTTGGAGAAATTAAATCGTAAAGCTGTACAACTTGCCAATGAAGTTGCAAAAGAAGGTAATGCTCTTATTGCGGGTAATATTTGTAACACTTGGATGTATGATCCTGATAGAAAAATAGAATCATCAAAAATTGTCCGTAAAATGTATGAAGAACAATTACGTTGGGCAACTGATGAAGGAATTGATTTTGTGATCTCCGAAACGAACGATTACTTAGGAGAAGCACTAATTGGACTTGAAGTTATTAAAAGTTTTGGATTGCCTGCAATGATAAATTTTGCAACTGTACAAAAAGAAAAAACTCGTGATGGATATGACTATGTGGAAGCATGCAAAATTTTGGAAGAAAACGGTGCAGATATTGTCGGGCTTAACTGCACAAGAGGCCCCGCAACAATGCTGCCTTTAATTGAAAAAATTAAGAAAAATGTTAACTGCTATGTCGCTGCCATACCAGTCCCCTATAAAACAACACGGAGACAACCAACCTTTCAATCATTTAAGAAAAATGGCAAACGCCTCAACTATCTTCAACTTGATGCGGTGATCTGCAATCGTTTTGAGATGGCCGACTTTGCAAAAAAAGCAAAAGAAATTGGCATCAATTATTTAGGTGTTTGTTGCGGAGCAAACGCATCTCATATTCGAGCAATGACGGAAATATTGGGAAGAACTGTACCAGCAAGTAAATATTCCCCTGCTTTTGAATTGCATCCGATGATTGGCAGTAGAGCAAACGCAAAGGATAAGAAAAAATTTATTACCGACTGGAAAGATTAGTATGAAAACTTACTGGGAAATACCCATTCCATCTGAAGAAAAAGAACGAATTGCGATAACGTATGGTGATCCTGCAGATGCACTAAACGCGGCAGAAAACTACGCTCTTTATCCTATACCTAAAGCAATTGTCAACTGGCACGCAATTGCGCCATTACTTAAGCCCAATCATTGGTATGACATAACAGCTTTTTATTCCAAAAGAAAAACGAATATCAGTAAGGAAAATGCAAAGTTATTGGTTGAGTATAATCAAAAATCCTTTGATGCTGCTAAAATGAAAGGCGGACTCGTTCTTTATTATCAGGGTGTTGTTATGAATAATGAAAATACATCAACAAACAAGGATCTTACCCTTTCTTTTGTACCTAACAGTCTTTCTTTTTGTATTTGGAATACCTTAAAAGAAGCAAAAATTGGAGCACAGATTTCTGAACACAAACAAGCGATACAGATGATACCACTATGGTATCAAAATTTTGCTATTGTAAAATATCAATTACTGTTAGAAATAAACGAGCCAAGAAAAAAACTCATTTTTAAGCATATACCACGCTCTTAGCAAAAATAGTACTTCATGTGATAAAATAATGAAGAGATATGATAAAACCGCAAACATTAAAAGGATTTAGAGATTTCCTGCCTCAGGAAGCGAGAAAAAGACAGTATGTTGTTGATAAACTAAAAACTGTCTTTAAGTCGTTTGGTTTTGAGCCGCTTGAAACACCTGTTCTTGAGTATGAAGAAACGCTTACGGGCAAATATGGTGATGAGGGGGATAAATTGATGTATCGTTTTGAGGATAACGGCAAACGCCGAGTGGCAATGAGATATGATCAAACTGTTCCCCTATCCCGTGTCGTTGCACAATATCAAAATGATCTGCCAACAATCTTCAAACGCTACCAAATACAACCTGTTTGGCGCGCAGAAAACACTCAAAAAGGGCGCTATAGAGAATTCGTTCAGTGTGATGTTGATACAATCGGTACTGACTCCCCGCTCGCAGATGCGGAAGTTATTGCTGTCGCGGCAAAATCGCTTGAGGCACTTGGATTTAAAAAATTTAAAATTCTTATCAACGATCGCGAAAATTTAAAATTTATCAACGACAGTGAACGTCTTCCGGAAGAAGAAAATATAATGATAATTCGGGCTGTTGATAAACTGAAAAAAATCGGAAAAGATGGCGTTATCAATGAATTACTGACAGACGGATTTTCAAAAGAAATTGCAGAAAAGATAATGCAGGAAGTTGAAAGAAGAAATCCCACACCTTACCTTCTACAAATTTTTGAATCTCTAGAAACGCTGGGAATTGATAAAAATACCTTTACCTTTTCCCCTACTTTAGCACGCGGACTTGATTATTATACCGGCGTTATTTTTGAAATAGAAGTTGAAGAGTATCCTGTTGGTTCTGTTTGTGGCGGTGGCCGGTATGACAAGCTGATTGGTATGTTTGCCGGCAGACAAATTTCGGCAGTTGGATGTTCATTTGGATTTGACAGAACAATCGAGGCAATGGAAGCACTTAAACTCTTCCCTGAGGATTTAGCAAATTCATCGACAACAGTGCTTGTTACAATTTTTTCTGAAAATCTAAAACAAAAGTCACTTGAAGCAATAAATGAACTCCGAAAGCAAAATATTAATGGAGAAATTTATTTAGGCGAAGTAAAAGAAAAAAATCCGCTTGAGAAACAACTGAAATATGCCGACCAAAAACAAATTCCATTTATTATCATAATCGGACCCGAAGAAGTAGATACAAACACCATCACTATTAAAAATATGCAGGCACGATCTCAGGAAAAAACTACCCTTGAAGATTTTATTAACAAAATAAAGAAATAGAATTACTTTAATTCGTAATTTTATTTCGAAATATGAAACTGTCCAAACATCAAATTGCCATTTTGGCAATAACACTCTGTACCATCATTTGGAGTGCTGCGTCTCCTTTCTTCAAATGGTCAATGCAGGAAACACCCCCTTTCACGATTGCTTTTTTTAGATTTCTCATTGCAACCCTTATTATGTTTCCTTTTATGCTAAAAAATAAAAGTCTTGTTATCCGATTTGATGATTTTTATAAGCTGTTTCTTCTTGCGATAACGGGTCTTACGTTCAATATTGGGCTTTATTATCTCGGCCTTTCACTTTCCCAAAGCATTAATGCGCCGATTATTGCATCAATGATTCCGATATTTCTTATTTTCGGATCAATTATTTTCCTTCATGAGAACCCGAAAAAAAAAGCACTTTTGGGTACAATTGTCAGTTTGCTTGGTGTTGGTATTATTATTTTTAGACCAATCCATCAAATGTCACAAGTCGGATCCATTTTGGGGAACATATATCTCCTCATATCTGTGATCTCTCTTGTCAGTTATACTATTCTTCTTAAAAAATTTAAATTGAAATATCATTCCTCAACAATCATTTTCTGGATCTTTTTTATTGCTACTATCACCTTTTTCCCTGCTTTTATTCTCCAGAATCATAAGGTAAATATCCACGAATTATTAAGCTTCCAAGGAAGTATCGGAATCTTATATGGAGCAATACTTTCTTCACTCCTTGGACAAGTTCTGTATAACTATTCCGTAAAACATCTCAAGGCCAACGAAGTGGGTGTTTTCACTTACCTGGGGCCTGTTGTAACTGCGCTTGTTGCTATCCCGTTGCTTCACGAACAAATTACTTTTTCCTATCTTTTGGGAAGTTTGTTTGTTTTTTTGGGGCTTTTTATCTCAGAGGTCAAACTGCACTATCATATCTTCCATCACCACTTTAACAATGTTGACGATTCTTGGCTTGAATCTGGACCCTAATTGCTGTATAATAAGCATATGAAGACAAATATCCACCCTACCTATTTTGAGAAAGCGCAAGTCGTATGTGTTTGTGGTAATAAATTTACCGTCGGTTCAACACGCGAAAATATCCATGTCGAATTATGCTATAAATGTCATCCTTTCTATACGGGTGAGCAGCGATTTGTTGATACTGCGTCACGTATCCAGAAATACCAGAACAAACAGCAAAAGGCAGTCGATTATAAAAAGGTCGTCACCAAAAAAGTTGAAGAAAAGAAACAACAACAAGAAGGCCCCAAGTCACTTCGAGAGATGCTCATGGGTCTCAAGTAGCAAAACCACCGCTTATCTTCTATAGCAATAATTTGCTATCATAACCATATGAATGATTACCGATATACGCAGATTGCAGAACTTGAAAAACAAATTGAAGAAGCACGAATGCTTCTTGACGATCCTACTATGGCAGAACTTGCCAAGGAGGAACTGACAGATTTGGAAAAACAAAAACAAGAAATTGAAGAAAGCATTAAAGATTCAAACACTAAAAAGGAAGAAGATTATGATTCTCGAAATATTCTTCTAGAAGTATCAGGTGCTGCCGGCGGCGATGAGGCTAAATTGTGGGCTAGTGAATTATTAAACATGTATATCAGAGCTGCTCAAAAAAAAGGCTTTCAGGTCGAGCAGCTTGAAGAAAATGTGATTAAAATTAATGGCAACGGAGCCTTTGGAGCATTTAAGTATGAAGCAGGTGTTCACAGAGTGCAGAGAATTCCAACAACTGAGAAACGTGGAAGAATTCATACGTCAACAGCAACTATTTCCATTCTTCCTGAACTTGAAGATATTGACCTTCATATTAACCCGGATGATATTGACTTTGAAGCATTCCGTTCTGGAGGTCATGGCGGACAAAATGTCAATAAAGTTTCAACGGCTGTAAGACTCAAACACAAACCTTCAGGAATCACTGTCACAACATCTGTTGAACGATCACAATTACAAAATAGAGAAATTGCAATGCAGCTCTTACGTGCGAAACTCTGGGAAATCGAAATTGAAAAAAGAAGAAATGAAATTGATTCACTCAGATCAACACAAGTTGGACGAGGCGACCGATCTGAAAAAATTAAAACATACAATTTCCCACAAGATCGAATGACGGATCATAGAATCAATAAATCATGGAAAAATTTACCTGGAATTCTTGCGGGAGATATACCTGAGGATAAAGAATAACAAGCATTATATTTTTTCTGTAAAGGCTATTATTCCCCTGCGAGGATGTGTTAAGTCTTCTTTTCCTCTTATAACTTCTTTGTGGGGTGCTACTGTCTCAGCAACTTCTACTATACTCTTATCAACTGTCTCAGGATCAACACTTTCAAAAACTATACCTTCAGGTCCTCCAATTCTTACAACAGTTATTTCTTTTCC
>Ga0206821_10118_pt1 | contig 18605 bp, 21 predicted proteins | sample Alteio_BWOrgCont_85_FD_152860 | JGI IMG/M metagenome (GOLD analysis project Ga0206821, IMG submission 152860) | Enriched cells from forest soil in Barre Woods Harvard Forest LTER site, Petersham, Massachusetts, United States -... | ecosystem: Environmental > Terrestrial > Soil > Temperate forest >...
GAACCACGACGAGGAATTAATACTATGACTAGCAAAGCACAGACCTCACATTTGTCGCCATCTTTAGAAGTAATTGAGGGTTATGGGCCAAGCCCAAAAAAACTTTCTGAACTCCGCGTTCTAAAAATGCCTCGTGGCGGGATTGACCGTTTAAGTTTTACCACATGGGATACTATTGATGTACCAGGTATTGGCGAAGATACTTTTAGGTTACAAGGATACTACGTTATTGAAAGAGCCAACCCGACCTCAAGTGACTGGCAGGAGGGATCCGTTGAGATTTTCATGAGGGAGCTCGCCGTAACGGGTGTAAGCGAGAAGTTCGGCCGGGTAAATGTGACCGTCAATAACGTTGCGGACAAACAATCGGGTGGCCACGTGCGACCCGGGACCAAGTTCCCGGGAATTGAGGACGCGCCCAAGCTCTGCGAAATGGATGGTTATATGTTATTTGCTCTACCCGACGCCGGTATTTCAGTTTTCAACAAGGAACCCATTCGACTTCAACACTACATCACGCACATCCCGCCGGTTGGGCAAGGAGGGGGGACTCAGGGACGGGTTGAAATAAAACTTTATCGGGTCGACGACCCAAACGGCCAACCAGTCGCTACTTTACGCGAGGTCCGAACGAACATTGGGGCCTGGCTCGTGGAATAACAATCCACTTTCTTTCTGTACAAAATGTCCAAAAATGGTTGTCCGCACGAGGTTGCCATGTACGCTGGAATCACCATTATGAACTACCCACCCAAACGTACGGATGATGTGTATAATCACATTCGCCAAGTCCTCGTACCGTTTCACGAAAATCTGCGCGCGGAAGGGTTGCAGGACGCCCTGTTTATGGTCAATCCTGAAAGCTGCCAGGGAATTGGCATAGCCATATGGAACGATCTCGCGAAGCTTCAGGAAATCGAAAAAGGGACGTCTCGTGATATGTCCCGCCAGATGAGAGACGCGGCGACAGCTCCGACCGACTATACTCAGAAACGGGCTCAGTGGGTAGAGGATCTGGGTGGTGGGATAGCTAGTACCGACTGGTACGTACTGGTCGGTAGAGTTAATTTTCCAAGTACTCTGTTTCTATCCGGCCCCACTTACATTCCGTCATATGCGGGATTGACGATCATGCAATATCCGCCAAAGAGAACCAACGACGTTTATAAGCATATTCAAGATGTTCTGGTACCGTTTCACACTGCATTGCAGCCGAAGGGACTGAGTGACGCACTTTTCCTGGTTAATCCGGAAACATGCCAGGGCATTGGCATTGCTATTTGGGAGCAACCACAAACTCTAGTACAAATAGAGGGTGGTAATTCTCGTCAAATGGCGCTTCAGATGAGGGATCCTAGCAGCGCTCCCACCGACTATACCCAAAAGAGGGCCGAGTGGGTAGAAGATCTTGGCGGAGGGATTACGAGTACGGATTGGTATGAAGTTATTGGTCGCGTTCCTCCACTTCCCACTGGAGTTGCGGCTATACCACAAGGTGGTGGTCAGACCGCGCGTTCGGTCGCGGACTCGGCGTGGGGGAATACGAGTGGCTGACCATTCTATCTCGGAACATCTCCAGGCAGTGCACGCCGCCTCACGGCCGTTCCTCGAATTTCTTGCTGGTTCGTCTTGGGGTAGGGCGCGGGGCACCGCCGGAATCTGCGATTTTGTCGTTGGCAATCCACAGGAAATGCCACTGCCGGGCTACGTTGAAGCCTTGCAAAGGGCGATTATACCTCAAGATTGTAACTGGTTCGGCTACAAAACAAATGAATTATTGGCTTGTAATACCGCAGCCCAGTATCTACGTGAAAGGCTACACGTACCGTTTGCGGCCGAAGACATATTTATGACAAAGGGTGCTTCCAACGCACTGACGATTGTACTAAGTACGATTATTGATTGTCAAGAAGAGGTTATTTTTCTAAGCCCGCCTTGGTTCTTTTATGAGCCAATGATTTATTTTGTCCGGGGTATTCCGGTGAGGGTACGAGTGAATATGGCCACCTTTGAACTCGACTTAGGCGCTATTGCTGCCGCGATTACTCCGAGAACTCGTGCCGTGATACTTAACTCTCCAAACAATCCGACCGGAAAAATATACTCGCCTGACGCTCTTCAGGAGTTAGCTAGATTGCTCGAGAACGCCTCGGCTCGCTTTGGACGAGCGATCTATTTAATATCGGATGAATCATATAGTCGGATTGTCTTTGACGGTTCGCGTTTTACTAGCCCGACTTTGTACTATCCGCGCACTTTTTTAATTTACAGCTACTCAAAAGCGCTGCTGACTCCGGGACAGAGGTTGGGTTACATAGCGGTGGCGCCCTCCATGCCAGACCGGGATTCGATCCGGTCAGCCATATTTACGACCCAATGTGCGGGATTTGGGTTCCCGGACGCTGTCCTTCAGTACGCCATCCCCGAATTTGAGCGGCTATGCATCGACATAAACCAACTTCAAAGGCGCCGGGACTACCTGAGATCTGCGCTTCAGACGCTTGGCTACGAAGTCAACATGCCCGAGGGAGCTTGGTACCTCCTCTTGCGGACACCGATAGAAAACGACAGCGTATTCGCGGAGATGCTGGCAAAAGAGAACGTATTCGTTCTTCCGGGGACGGTGTGCGAAATGCCCGGGTACGTCCGTATCTGCCTTACTGCAAGCGATGACATGGTAGAGCAATCTATTAGAGCGTTTGCTGCCGTGCTAGGGGCTCCACAATCTCGAGACGATGTGTCTTTAACACACGGCGTACCGTCCGTCTCAACAGAAGCTGCTTGAGTTGCTGCGACGTGGTCAGCCAGGATCGGCAGTGGGGATGGTATATTGTGACCGATGAGTTCTAGCGCCTGCGGAGGTGGGTTAATTACCAACAGCTATATGGTGAGAGCTGTACCCAGACGGTGTGTTCGGATGAATAACCCAAAGTCTGGATGCCGTAATTGATCAATTGTGAAGTGCTTTCCTTGCCAAGTCCTTCTTTTGTCTATTATGGATAAGCTCTGGGCAGGAGGAAATGGTGGCTTATGATCGAAATAAAGGGGAAGACAACCTTGCTCTAGACCAAATTCAGGGTGATGTCTTAGTTGGTCTTCAAAAGGACTATCAACGTTTTATAGCATTTCAGATAATCGATAGAGTTAGATTTAAGCAGTTTTTGCGTAATTTAGCTCCGATAATTACAACGACGCAGAAGGTCTTGGAAAGAGAGTTTACGATCCAATTACTAAAGAAGAATCCCAATAAAGAGGTGTTTCTATTTACGGGAGTAAATATTAGCTTCACTTTCTCCGGTCTAGTCGAGCTGGGGCTCCCCAACCTCGGCAAAATAAAGGATGCGTCATTCAGGGCGGGCCTGCCCGCACGATCCGCGGCCATCGGCGACCCGACCATTGGACCCGCGTCACCGGCTAATTGGATTATCGGCAAGTCGGGGCAGAATCTGCATGGACTAATAATGGTGACGGGCCCGAATGGCCCGGTAGTAAATGACCTAGCCGCGTCCATTTTAGCGTTAGCGGGGAATAGTCTCAACAAGCTGTACAATGAAGCCGGTTTAACCCGAAGACATGATCGAGGACACGAGCATTTCGGGTACAAGGACGGTGTTTCGCAGCCAGGAATTCGCGGTGAAATAGGGGGGTTCTTCCCTAAGCACAAATTCTTAACCCCCAGCCTTAACGGAAGCGATCCCTCGCAAGCATCGCCGGGATCGGCTCTCGTTTGGCCCGGGGAATTTGTATTTGGATACCACGGGCAAACCCCTAGCAACATGGACGCTCCTGGACCGGTGGTGGAGGGCGGGATACCATGGATGAAGGATGGTACGTATATGGTTTTCCGCCGCTTGAAACAACTTGTTCCAGAGTTTAATCGCTTCCTAGCCGAGTTGTCAGCGAAGTTAGGGATCGACGAGCAATTGTTGGGAGCGAGAATGGTTGGGCGTTGGAAGAGTGGAGCACCATTAGCGATTGCCCCTATTCAGGATAATCCCCTTCTGGCCCGTGAGGAATTATCGCTAAACGATTTCAAATTCGCCCCTGATCCAAGCGCGCGGCGTTGCCCATTCGCTGCCCACATACGGAAAGCGAACCCAAGAGATGATATTACCTTTGTGACGAATAATAAGATCACCGATGGTGAGCAACGTAGTCAGTCAGAAGCGGATAATCAGACTCATCGCATTTTACGTCGCGGAATTCCGTTCGGTGAGGACGTATCAAGAGAGGAGCAAATCGGCGGTATTACAACGATCGATCGGGGTTTGATGTTTGTCTCTTATCAAACATCGATCGAAAATCAGTTCGAATTTATTCTGCAAAAATGGGTGAATGATCCTGCTTTCCCCCCCTCGAGTGAGGGGCGTGCAGGCCATGATCCAATCCTAGGTCAAAATAGTGGAGCGACTAGAGCACGAAAGTTTAACGGGGCCGCTGTCACATATCCAATCGGATCAAACCAAACTATAGTTACTCTTCCGAGCGATTTTGTTCAAGCGACCGGGGGTGGTTACTTCTTCGTACCATCGACTAGCGCGTTAGTCGATGTGTTTAGTGTGTAGGATGGGTCATATACGTTTTTGGGGAATAGAGGATCGTATTGCTTATGACCGATATATTACTGATCGGAAGCAAGGAAAAAACGGAATCGGTTAAACTCGACGAATTGGCGAGACTAGCTATCGATGGACTTGGTCTTGTCCCGGGACAGGAACTTGTTGTGACGGCACCGGTCGAGGCGATAGCACTCGTTAGAAAAATCGCTGGACATGCTTACAAAGCAGGGGCCTCAATCGTTACACCGATCTTCACCGACGACGAAAACATCAGGAGTCGTTTCCGGTACGCCCTTGACGAGAGCTTTGATCGATCTCCAGGTTGGCTGTTTCAAGGAATGGCAACCGCATTCCGGTCGGGTGCCGCCCGGTTAGCTATAGTCGGAGAAGATCCCACCCTTCTGCAATCTGAAGACCCTAACAAAGTCGCGCGCGCGAATCGCTCTCGTTCCGAGTCGTACCGAGCTATCCGTGAACTCACCTCGGGCTTTTTCATGAACTGGACAATTGTACCCTGCGCGACACTTGGCTGGGCAAAAGCGGTATTTCCAAACGATCCGGACCAAATCGCGATGGGCAAGCTGTGGGACGTGATCTTTTTTATTACCCGGGTTCAACAGTCGGACCCGGTTACGGCATGGTCAAAGCACATGAAAGGGTTGCAGGCTCGAGCATCTGCGCTGAATCAAAAACGTTACACCTCGTTGCACTTTCGAGGCCCAGGAACGGATCTGCAGGTGGGCCTGGCCGACGACCACACCTGGAACGGCGGTTTCGCAAGAGCGAAGAATGGAACGATATGCTGCGCCAACATCCCAAGCGAGGAGATTTTCACTGCTCCACATAAAAATCGGGTCGAGGGCTACGTGTCGTCCACTAAACCGTTGCCCTATCATGGGACTCTGATCGAAGACATTTCAATTTGTTTTGCAAATGGAGAAGCTGTCCGTTCTGAGGCTCGTGTCGGCGATGAGCTTCTGAAGAGAATAATGAGTATCGATAGTGGATCGTGCCGTCTCGGTGAGGTTGCTCTTGTCCCGTATTCATCTCCAATCTCCCAAACTGGACTACTTTTCTATAATACGCTCTTGGATGAAAATGCTGCGAGTCACATAGCCCTGGGCCAGGGGTTTGCGAAAAGCATCTCCGGAGGAGACGACTTGCCCGGAGAGGAACTTGAGGCGAAGGGATTGAACCAAAGTCTTATCCATTTGGATTGCATGATTGGGTCTAGCGAAGTCGATGTAGACGGTCTTACTTCGACCGGTACTTCTGAGCCTGTTATGCGGCACGGGGAATGGGTTTGAGCCAAGCTAAGGGTCCGTCCGGGGATGTATAATTTTCGCAACGGCCAAGCCAAGAGTGCGTTCGGCGATCCAGCGCTAGAGTATCCGGCGATTGGCTTTGAGGAGCGCGTTTGCGAGGACGACGAGTTTGTGCATGATGGCGGTCAGGGCGACCTTCGCTGGCTTTCCGGTTTCGATGAGTTGTGCGTACTTGGCCTTCATGTCGGGATTGAAGCGCGAGCGGCGACGAGCGCTGGCATATAGAGAGCTTGGCGAAGCTCGGCGCGTCCGCCGCGAATGAAGGCGCGACCAATCTAACGCCCCGACTGGCGAGCGATCGGGGCGAGGCCGGCGAGGCTTGCAGCCGGTCCGGCGTGGAGGGCACCGAGCTCCGGCATTGCGATCAGCAAGGCGAAGGCGGTGACGGCCGAGACGCCCGGGACGCTGGTCAGGATTGCGAAACGGCTGGCCAGGTCGGCGTCGGCTTCGACGGCGGCGAGGATCGCGGCTTCGATCGCCTGAATCTGGCGTTCGATTTGATCGAGACGCTGCGCGTTATGCCGCTTCAAGAAGGAGAGCGTCAGGGGTCTTGGCCCGATTCTTCGCGGCGGTGCGGTCCTTCACCAGGGCCTCGCGGGCGATATGAAGCTCCTTAAGTTCGAGCAACGCATCGCTTCGGGCCAGGCCGAGCCTCGAGTTCGAGAAGCGCGCCCATGCGAGCGAGCATCGCCGCTTCCGGGCGATCGGTCTTGGCGAGCTTGGCAGTGGCCTCGGCGAAGCGACGCGCCTGGCTTGCCAGACGTCCGGGGTTGTTCGGGCTGCCGCGGCGCACAAAAAGGCCTTGAGCTTGGCGAAGGGCATTTCGATGGGACTGTAGGGCGGCAGGTAGCGCAGGCTTGCGCCGGCTGCTTCGATGGCCTGTCTGACGCCATGGACTTTGTGGGCAGGCAGTTTGCCCATGATGACGACCTCGCCGGCCGCAACTCGGGGACTGGCGCCTGTTCGACATAGGCGAGAAAGGCCTCGCCGTTCATCGTGCCATCCAGGACCATGGGCGCGGCGATGCCGTCGTGGCGCCGCCCTGCGGTGAAGGTGGTTGTTTTCCATTGAGCGATGGGGCACGGAAGCGCGGCATCGCTCGCCTCTCGGCGCACGACCGTAAAGGCGCGCCATTTTGGTGTTCGCCGCGGTCTCGTCGATGAAGACGATGCGCGTCGGATCGAGGTCGAGTTGTTCTTCGAACCACGCTTTGCGCCGCGTTCACCGGCGCCGCTTTGCGCGTGATCCTGCGACACTTGAAGAACCGCCGCACCGTGCCGATGGCGACGGCGACGCCGCGCTCCACTCGAGCGTTTTCTCGTCTGATTCCCGAGTCGGCTTGGCTCTGATTCATGCTGAATGCCGGCGAGGAGGCTGGCTTGCATGGGTCAGAGCTTTATCGGTTGACCTTAGTCGTCGTGTCGTTGGGGCTATCGAACGGGGATTGTCGTTTCGGGCGGCGGCTGAACGGTTCGGAGTGAGCCTGTCGAGCGCGATCCGCTGCCGGGCCCAGGAACAGCGGGAGGGCGATGTGACGCCCAAGCGCCAGGGCGGCGACCGCCACTCGCATCGGTTTGAGGCCCACGCCGAACTGATCCTTTCAGCCTCAGCTGCGAAGTCGAACGTCACATTGGCGGAACTGCGGAACGGGTTGAAGTAGTTTCACTTGGAGAAAATCCCGGGCTCGCAGCAGACAGCGCTCAGCCGGTTGCGGTCAAAATGGGTGCGGTTTTCGTTGCTCCAGATTCGCGACTTCCACTGCCGATTTGGACCGGCTTTCTAACACTACTTTGACAGAATAAGGAGTTTGTTAACCAGGCTCGGGGAGGATTCGCGCTCTGATTTGGGAGCGCGGGCATGGCGGATTGGCGGGACGAGCTTGCCCGGTGGCTGGCGCCGTTCGTGGGACGGTTTGGGCACAAGGCGAGGCGGCGGATGTGTCCGCTCTATGTGGCGGGGCTGATCGGGCCGGGCGATCGCAAGAGCGTCGGCCCGATGGCCGAGCGGGTCGCGCCGGGCGATTACGACCGGCTCCACCATTTCGTGTCGGACGGGGTCTGGGACGAGGGTCCGCTGGAGTTTGAGCTTGCGATCGAGGCGGACAAGCGGGTCGGCGGCGCCGACGCGTTCCTCGTCATCGACGACACGGCGTTGCCGAAGAAGGGGACGCATTCGGTCGGGGTCGGGCCGCAATATGCGTCGGCCTTGGGCAAGACTGCGAATTGTCAAACCTTGGTGTCGCTGACGCTGGCGCGCGGCGAGGTTCCGGTGATGGTTGGCCTGCGGCTATTCCTGCCGGAGGCCTGGACTGGCGATGAAGCTCGGCTCGAGCGCGCCGGCGTCCCCGCCGAATATCGTTCGCCTCGGACCAAGTCGGAGATCGCGCTCGCCGAACTCGATCGCCTGATCGCCGCCGGCGTTCGCTTCGGGACGGTCCTCGCCGACGCAGGGTACGGCATGGGGGCCGAGTTCCGTCAGGCGTTGAGCGCGCGCTCCCTTGCCTGGGCGGTCGGCGTTCCCCGTCATCAGAAGGTCTACCCGCGCGGCGTCGAACTCGTCTTCTCCGTCGCCGGACGCGGCCGGCCGCGCAAACACCATCTGCCCAATGTTCTGTCCGCCAGCGCCGAAGACACGCTCGCCCGAGCGAAATGGCGCATGCTCGCCTGGCGCAAGGGAACCAAGGGACCCTTGAAGGCCCGCTTCGCCGCCGTCCGCGTGCGCGTCGCCGACGGGCCGCCCCAACGGATCGGCGACAAGGGCATGCAGCATATGCCGGGCGAAGAGGTCTGGCTCGTCGGCGAGCGGCGCGCGTCCGGCGAGCAGAAATACTATCTCGCCAACCTGCCTGCCGACGCAGATCTCAAGACATTGGCCGCCACGATCAAGGCGCGCTGGCTCTGCGAGCAGGCGCACCAGCAGCTCAAGGAAGAACTCGGCCTCGACCACTTCGAAGGCCGCTCATGGCGAGGTCTTCATCGCCATGCGCTGATGGCCATGATCGCCTACGCCTTCCTCCAGCATCTTCGCCTCGCCGCCGCGAGCGGGGGAAAAAAGAATCTCGGCCGGCCCGCCTCAGCCGACGCTGCCGACCATCCGAAAAGCCGTCGTCGCCGCCCTGGCCCGCGCTCCGCCCTACCGCTGCCCGCACTGCCGCCGGCAACTCCGAAGACCGCTCAATTGAAAGTGCCAAAGTAGTGCTAGAATCGCAGCCAATTCCAACGATCCGCTAAAAATCTCGGTCGTCCGCGTCGTGATCGTCTTCATGTCGACGCGATATCAACGAACGAACGATCTGACCGCGTTCGTCGGTCCGGCGGCTCTTCCCGATAGTGCTTATCTTCGTCACCAACTTGACTTAGATACTCATTTCTTAGCGCTTCCATGTGCTCAAAGATCTTCCCAGATCTCAGGTCATCAGCGAGGCGCAGTGTGGCAGGCATGGGATCTACGCAAAGCTCCCGCTTAAACAGTCCCTTCCACCGGTCAAAGTAGCGGATTGCCTCGGCGCGCTGACCATTGAGCACGAAGAGAACACCTAAAACCCTGACAACCGATTCGCGAAAGGGATCCACGACGAGAATAAGCCGGGCCGCCGCGATCGCATCTTCGTAGCGCCCCTGCAGTCCGTAAAGCTGCATAGCTTCATACGTTGCACGAACGTATAGTGACAGAAGGCGCTCCCGTTCCTCAAGGATCCAGTCCGCGTCGTCGCCGTCCATGAAAGGGCCAGTATATTCTTGAATCGCAGCCTCCAGCGAAGGCAACAGATTTGTGCCGAGTTCGCAACGCAAGCGCAAGGCTTGTTGCAGCGACCCGCAAAAGCGATGCGTGTCGATGGAGAACGAGGCGCTAGTTTCCAGTATTATATTCCCGCCTTGAGCCACAATATTACTCCGGTTTTGGTCTAAGGCCAGAATTTTTCTCAATCGCCACAATCCGGTATTCAATGCGGCTCGCGCGGCTTCCGGGTCGAGATGGCCCCAAAATTGATCAACTAATTTTTCCCGACGATGACTTCGTCCCCGAAAATGCAATAAAAATGCAGCGAGCTGCCGCCCGGACGGCCCGAGTTGATCATTTAGGCGCTGACCGTTGAGCGAGATAGTGAAGACACCGAATAAATGAACAGATAACATGGCCGACCTCCAAATACCTCCCAACAGCTATGTCACTTAGCGAATCGTCGCTATCCGAGACACAAGGTGCGGTTCTCCGTGCCCGAGCGTTGAAATTTTCGGTTGAATGCAGACTGATTTAGATACTACGGATGACCATTGGTAGTTAATAGCCGGAAGCAGCGTCTATTCAGACTAAACCCTATCATATCATCCACCCAGCACAACCGGATTGATGGGTCATCACGGGAAAATTCGGTCCCGGATCCGCGTTGTCAGGCCTGGAGTGATTGCGGGTCCAAGGACTTAGCAGCGCACCGGATTGTGTGGGTAGGAATCCTATGAAGACGCGGCTGCAACGAATTGAGTATAACTTCCCGTCGCAGCGCGAACACTTCAACTACGACTCTAAAAAAATTTGAAAAGAGCCGTCTAACGGGGGAGTGCCAAGCTGCAAGCTGGAGGCTGTGACAATGACTCGTCGCGTTGAATTTGAGGATCAGGTATTTGTCTTACGCTTCTGGCAAGAAATGGACACACGTGCCGCGCACCAAGTAATTCGATGGCGCGCCAGAATAACTCACGTTAACACGAGGGATGTGATTTATGCAGGAGATGTAGAGCGTGCTTTAGCAGTCGTGTGGTCGATCTTGCGTCGAAGCACGCACTCGCCACGAGTCTCGTGACCGTTGAACTTAATATTTGTTTACGAGATAGCACCCACCACGAAAAACGCGTTGTCGGGGAATCGATAATGAAGAGCAAAGGAGAGCTGAACGATGGGCGGGAACGTGCAGTATATAGGACTTCCAAAGATGTGCCGACGACCGCAATAAACTCGGTCCCTAACGCGTTTTGGATATTCGCGCGACTATTACAGATTATAAGCGTGGGGTGTATTGTTCTGTTTTTATGCGGTTTGCGGCTCGTGTGGTGCTCGTTGCGAGGCAATAATCATCAAATACATAAGGTTATAGGCGAATGCCTGGCTCTTTATGCTGAACTTCTAGGTCCTGTGTTTGTCAAATTCGCCCAAGTCATTAGCTACCGGGCTGACCTCTTGCCAAAAGGGATACTTGAACCAATCGCGCGGCTCCAAGATCGGAGTCTGCCGATGAGCCCTGGGAAGGCAAGGCGGCTTGCTGAGGCCTCGCTCTCAGCCGCAGGCAACGAAGGAATATTCTTGCACTTCGTGGGCACTGTGGCATGTGGCAGTATCGCTGTTATCTGTTGCGCGCAAGTGGATGAAGCCAAGTCTGTTGCGATCAAGATTGTTCGGCCAGGAACTGCGAAAAGAATTGATCTTGATCTTGCCTGCTTCCGGAGTTTACTTAGTGTAATCAGCCATCTTCGCTTGGCGAAGGATATACCAATCATAGAAACTTTCGACTTGATTGCCACGATGATCGCGAGACAAGCAGATATGCACGCTGAGCTTCGTAACCTCACGTGGCTTAAAAACGTACTTGAACGCGACACGAATCTGTCCATGCCATCTCCGCGATGCGATCTCTCAACGAAAGATGTTCTTGTGATGGAGTACATAGATAATGCTGTGTCATTTTCAAAAGCGGAACTATCGGACGCAGACTTCCGTCAACTATCACTTGATTTACTTTTTGCTCTGTACAGTATGATCTTCAAGCACGGCTTTGTTCACTGTGATCTGCATCCTGGTAATGTACTGGTCCGTCGTGGACAGATAGTCTTGATAGATGCTGGCCTCGTCGCCGTGTTGAGCAACGACGACCGAAGCGTCTTCCGTGACTTTTTCCTTGCGCTAGCTATTGGGGATCCGGTGGCCTGTACGTCGGCATTATTGGCCAGCGCGCAAGTTATCCCTCCTAGTCTGGACCTAGGTGCATTGCACGGGGATGTTCATAGGCTGGTCGCAACCTACCACGGTCGCTCTGCGGGAGAGTTTCTGGTCGCCGAGTTCGTTATTTCGGTCTTTGAACTACAGCGGCGCCACCGCATATTTGGCACCCCAAAGTTCGCCGCAGCCATTTGGGCCTTGGCAATGTTTGAAGGTCTTGTTCGTGCCCGATACCCGGATCTCGATTTCCAAGCTGCGGCGCTACCATTCGTGGCCGGCGCGTCGTCGGAAACTCAATCGCCGACGGCACAGGCCGGCGCAGCCCCTTGACGCGCCCCCTGGCGCTACCTTCGTTTGCCTTAGATGGCGAGGTCATCGCGATTAGTTTTGGCACCTCATCGGGCTTCAGCCGCCGGAACCGGCCGGGGTCCGCCGGGGCTCTCTCACCGACCAAGGCGGGCCATCGCGGCTCCGCTCATACGGGCTCGGAAGCCGGACGGCCGGTCGCTATGAGTCTAAATTGATCACAGTTAGCCCCGCTGTATACCATGCGCGCTCCGAATAATGATCGCGACGACTGCTTAGCGGCATTCGCGAAGAGATGGTCTTTACAATGGCCTCCGAAGAAACCCACACTCAGAAACGCCCGGACGCGGCCCGCCGGGTGTTCGTCAAACACTCCAAAAAAACCCAAATAGCGAGGTTTTGGAGATACTCTTGCGCCAGGGTCCGAGACCAGCGACAGGGCGAGCTGTGTTCGAACGGGGTCCTCGTTACGAACGACCGTTCTTTCCGCCCACATCCCGATCATCTGGTAGCTAAACCCGGCGCTGTTTTACGCTACTTGTTTTGCTTTCCACCACTTCTTTTAGACGATCGAGAATCCCCTGCCATGCACCTTCCACCATTTGGGCAGTGTCTAAGTCAAGGTCGCGATGTGTCAGGTGAAGTGCACAATGCTTCCCTGCCCGTTTGATTTCCCAGATCACTGTGGAAGATGGTGGAGCATTTTCCGCCCACTTTGGCTCAAAAGTAGTGACTAGACGTTCGTTTGGCTCGCATTGAACTATATTTCCCTCCAGAATAGACCGACCTTCAGAGTCGCGATAAAAAATCTTTGACCCTACCTTCCAGTCAGATTCAACTCTAGTGTCGTAGTAATATTGTTCCGTGAGTTTTGGATCAGTGAGCGCATGCCAGACATGCTCAGGTGATCCCTGTATTTTAACTTCATAGTTTCTGATTTGCGTAGTCATTGTATTACCTCCTCATGTCTTTTCGCCTCACTACAAATCACATTTCAGAGCCGACCGTGCTTTATAAGATCTCGTCCTATGTTCCTTGACAATAAAATACTTCTCAACCAGCAACGGAACGACCGTTAGGATCGGTGGATCAAAAATAGATGGAGGAATAAGTACCAAGTCTGCGATAATCAAATCGCTAGTGTCGTAATTAATTACTAACGGCGCAGTTTTGCCGCGTGGTAATTCTTCTAGAGTGAAAATTGTAGACCTACTGACCTCCCATGGTACCGCAACTGCCAGTATCCTCCATCGGCCATATTTCGGTGCAAATATGGAGTAGTCACTATTGTTGAAAGACACCGAGCAAGATATTGGTTGGCCTACCGGTACACCATCTTCGAACAACCCGACGAATACGGTGCCATCGAACGGTTCCAAATAGCTGAGTCGACCGGTTACTTCCTTACCCTCGTTGTTCCGCTCCCTCAAGTCTAAAAGAGAGTGACTCAGTTCGTGGAGTTCCATAGAGGCAGCTTCGCGGGAGAACCTACGGAAAGCATTCGGCGAGAGGCCAACCAGCTTGTGGAAACGGCTTATAAACGCGCCAAGACTGTTATAACCAACTTCAAAACAAATGTCAGTAACGCAAAGATCTGTGGTAGCCAGAAGTATTTTGGCGCGATGAAGGCGCAAGGCGTACAGAAATTGAATAGGTGGAATACCCGTCAGCTCATTGAATAGTCGACTAAAGTGATACGGGCTAAAGCACGCGATTTCGGATATTTCATGAGTTGACATAGGTCTAGCAAGAAGGCGTGTCATTTCTTGGATAACTCGTTTGACCGCCTGCAAATGTCGTTCAGTGAATTTCCCCACACGATGCGGCTCGCGCGTCTCTGATGGAAGGGTGCTACCTATACATTGAGGTTTCCCCCCTCGCTGAATCTCTATTTTCATAACTGGCCCACTATTCTATCGGTCTCAACATAGAGCTGTTGAGATTGTGGAATCTACCGAAAGGCGAATGCATGTTCGCAGTTCAGCCTATAGTGGACGTATTTCTGGCGTCGTGTTTGTCTGGTCGTAAAATCTTGCAGGAGTTTGTTGCGCATCACGGGAGCGGCACGAGATTTCTGGCGATGCGCCTTGTTTTGCAATGTGAAAGCCCTGGCAGGCCGCCCCCGGTTCGAGAAACACGTCATTGCCCCTGTGACAAGCGATTTCAACTTCGACGTGTCGTGTCCTTGCTATGACCCCCGGCACTTCAGGTGAAGCTAGTAGAGTCCGGGGTGAAAAAAGGACCCGGACATTGAAGTGACCGAGGTTCACGGAAGAGTGCTGCTCAAGCTGGTAACCACCCAATCAGCTGAGCCGAGCTGTAGCCCGCATCGACCACTGCGCGACGGGGCGACTTCGAACTGTTCGGCGGTGCGGTCGAGCATCGTCGTGACCGCTCCGACTTCGGCTTGGCGAATGGCCGTCGTCGCCTCGAGGTCCATGGTCACCGCGCGCTTGAGACCGATAAGGTAGTTGTCGGAATAGGCGTAGACCGCCGGCTTGTCGGCCGCAGCTGTGTAGCGGGCGCCCTATCGGTCTGTGAGATCGCCTTCGGCTCGACCGGCGTCGCCCCGCCGATCCAACGATCCCTTCCTTCATGCAGCGCGCCAACGACAGTCTCGAACAGCTCGCGCGTTAGATCGCTCTCGCCAAATCGACCGTGGCGGTTCTTGGAAAAGGTCGAATGGTCCGGAACGTCGCCGTCGAGCCCAAGCCGGCAAAACCAGCGATAGGCCAGATTAAGGTGGACCTCCTCGCACAGCCGCCGTTCCGAGCGAATGCCGAAGGAATAGCCGACGATCAAGAGGTGCGTCGGTTAGCACGCAGGCGAGGCGAAAGTTCGACCCAAGCTTGCTATGGATCATCGATCCGTGCTTGCCGAGCTCGCCTAAGCCCGCTTCTATCGCCGCCCGGATGAGCACAAACGAGCCGGCCATTGGGCCGCCGTAGGGAAAGGCGTCGTGGCCTTGCCGCCTGAGCCAATTGGCGAGGCCTTTGGCGGCGCGGATTCCGCGCGCATATTGTCGGGCGATCTCGATCAGCGTTCCTGCCGAAGGCGCGGCTTTCATCGCTGCGTAGTCGTGTTTAACGGCGATGACGATCATCCAGTGATGAGGAGGGACTTCATGCCCTTCAAAGACGTATTCGGCGCGCATGGGTGCGACGCCGACGTCGTCCGCGCCGCAATTGGCCGCCGCCTGTCTCAAGTCGAGAGTCCGCTCGGCGGCGGAGATTTCGCTGACCGCGTCCGCGACCGGGTCGAGCGGCTCATCGATCGCGCGCTGTCTGTCCCGGCGAGCCGCTGCAAGCGCTTCGCCCACGTTCGCCGTTCGCTCATAGAACCATCGCTGGAGCGGTCCGTGCGGGATGGAGTTGGGCCGGTGCCAATAGACCGGCGACGGACGGCGGCGGCCTTCTTCGCCCACGCCGTTGATGACATTGCCGGAGACCCCCGGCCAGAGCGCCATCTGGCTCTCGCTCGGTTTCCAGGGTGGGGAACGGCGTCGCTTCCTTCAAGATCCGCGTCCTTCAGCCTCCGCGACCCGGAACGGCTGCCGTGCTCTAGACGTCATGTTCGCGGGCTGTGCCGGTGGCCCGCCTCTTTCGTGTAGGTAAGAACGAGGGTTGCTCGGGCAGGCCGAGCCGAGCCTCATGCACGGAGGGCGGACCATGGGAAAAAGATAGCGAAGCTTTTATCGCTTTTGACGTCGCGAAGAAGAAGCACGCCGTGGCGATCGCGGAAAGCGGCCGGGCCGGGGAGGTCCGCTTTCTCGGCGATGTCGAGAACAGTCCGCTGCCGATCGAGCGGACGATCAAGAGATTGGCGGACCGATACGAGCGGCTGCATGTCTGCTTTGAAGCTGGGCCGACGGGATCCGGGCTTTACCGCCAGATTCATGCCCTCGGCCACGATTGCATGGTGGTCGCTCCGGCCCTGATCCCGAAACGGTCGGGCGAGCGCATCAAGACAAACCGGCGCGACGCGGTCACGCTGGCGAGATTGCATCGGGCCGGGGAGCTGACAGGGGTTTGGGCGCCGGACGCGGCCCATGAGGCGGTGCGCGATCTTGTGCGGGCTCGCGAGGCGGCGGCTGACGATCTTCGGCGCAAACGCCAACAGTTGCTTTCCTTCCTGCTGCGGCACAGCCGGATTTACAGCGGAGGCGGCCATTGGACTCTGGCGCATCGGCGCTGGCTGGCCCATCAGAAGTTCGACCATAGATCGTCTTTCAGGAAGGCATCGAGGTGATCGAAGATGCACTCCAACGACTGCGTCGGCTCGAGAAGCAACTCGCCCTCATCGTGCCGGAGTGGTCCATGGCGCCAGTCGTGGAAGCTTATCAGGCGATGCGCGGCGCGTCGTTTCTCGTCGCCGTGACCTTTGCCGCGGAGATCGGCGATGTGCGACGGTTCGATACGCCACGACAGCTGATGTCCTTCCTCGGTCTCGTCCCCGCGGAGAGCTCAACCGGCGATACGATCCGCCGAAAGGGCCTCACCTTGGCAGGCAACCGGCGCGCGCGGCGGGCGCTGGTCGAGGCGGCCTGGACCTATCGCTATCCCGCACGAGTGAGCGACACCTTGAGAGCCCGGGTGGAAGGGCTGCCGAAGCCCGTGCGCGACATCGCCTGGAAGGCGCAGGTCCGTCTGTGCGCCCGTTACCGCCGTCTCAGCTTACAGGCAAGAAGCTTCCGATCGTAGCGGCTGTGATTGCTCGCGAGATGGCTGCGTTCCTATGGGCCATCGGACGGGAGGTCGCGCCCGCGTAAGGGGACGATCTCTTCTTCCGCTGCCCAGAGCCGGGGGCGGAGCACGTAGGTGGGGAACTCCCGTCGCTAGTTATGTGGCCAGGCCACGCCCGACGCCCGTCCTCTAGACCGAGGAAAGCCCCGAGACGAAGACACGGAAGGCGGTCAACAACCCGCGGATAAGAGTTTGATCAACCGTCGTCTCTCGCTCCGCTCCCAGCTCTGCGCAGCTATGGCCCTACTCGCCGACGGCGGTTTCGCCGAGCGGACCCTCAACCGCGCCTTTACTGTTGACCGCGAACATAAGAGACTAGGCGAGAGAACCGCTTCGCGGCATTTGCTCTGTCAGGCCAGAATCATGGTTCCCTGACCAGTGTTTCATGATCGCGATCATGACAAATGGCATCGGCAATAGATTCATAAGAAAGTGAAACGTAACGCGGTAGCCGACCGCACCGCTCTTGCCCAACCAAGTCGGCGCTTGACCAAACAGCGTGCTCACTCCGATAGGTATTCCCACGAAATATGCTGACAGAGTGAGCGAAACGTGCTCACAAAGATGCGCGCCCTCCACGTAGAAAGCGTACCGAACCAATTTGCTCGGGATAAAGTAGTAAACTCCAGCAATCGTCGTGAGGAAAATAGTGTTGCCGATGAGATGGAGTATCTCCATACCCATCATCATCTGACGAGCGACGGTTGCGCTTGGAAAGAGATATATTCCAACGAAACGAACCAGTTCGGTCACCGGCCAAGACATGAATGGAGTATCGCGGCCGCAGTAACTAGAAGTCAGCCATTGATCGCTCCCTAGGACCCATACGGCAAATTGAATACCGTGCTCCAAAAAGTGACCAACCTGAAACGCAAGACCCAATCCAACGGCGATCGCGAGAAAGTTGTCGAGTCTTGGCTGATGATCTGAAAGGACATCTCTGTCATATCGAATATGACTGCCCATCACTATGGCTCTCCTTATCGATTGACGTTTCTCCGCATCATCAGTAAGTGTAACGGAACGCTTTCTACGGGAGACCGCGAAAATACTAACTGACAATTGCAAAATCGGCCGCAACCATTCCGCCCGAGCCATAAGGACGCAGGGCGGCGCGAAAGGCCGTGGGCGGGTCGGCCGCCGCTCTTCGGCCGTCCTTCGTGCGCACGCATGCGACCTCCTGCTCTCCGGTCCCAACCAGTTCGTCGCCTTCTTTGCTGCAACGCCAGTACTCGAACGCGAATCTGATTCTGCTGTCGGCGATCCCAATCAACCTCATGTCCAGCCGCACCTCATCGAAGGCGGTAAGTTCGGCCAAGTAGTTGCATGAGCATTTTGTCGTCACGAGCGATAGGCCGTTCTTTAGCTCCTCTAAGACGCTCGGCGCCTTGTCGCGCAGAAACATCTCCCGGCAACGGCCTTGCCACTGGAGATGATTGACGAAGTAGACGTTACCGACGAGGTTCGTTTCGCCGAAGCCGACGACATGCCGATAGGAATAGGCCAGCGGAACTGCCCGCCGCTCGCCCCTCGCTTCCGCGTTCGCGATCGCGACTGAAACATGTTGGCCCTCGATCTTCGCGATCCAGGTGACGACGGCAAAATCGTCCGACCTTAGCGTGATCCAGCCGCCGTCCGAGGTCCTCAGGCTCAGCGGCGCTTGCCCTGTCACCGCGCCAGCCTTCTTGAGCGCCTCCAGCGCCGTCCATACCCTGGTCGCCGCGGCGGCTGGCTTCTCGCCG
>Ga0206821_10119_pt1 | contig 18514 bp, 16 predicted proteins | sample Alteio_BWOrgCont_85_FD_152860 | JGI IMG/M metagenome (GOLD analysis project Ga0206821, IMG submission 152860) | Enriched cells from forest soil in Barre Woods Harvard Forest LTER site, Petersham, Massachusetts, United States -... | ecosystem: Environmental > Terrestrial > Soil > Temperate forest >...
GTAGTAATGTGGGCCAGCACACAGCTTTGCATGGGGATCCCGAAACGCCGCCGCAGCGCGTCGATCATGCGCAGCAGCTCGCTTGTGCCTTCAACGCTGTCGGCCGCGGGGTTGATGCCGACCACTGCGTCGCCAGAGCCCATCAGCAGGCCATCGAGCATTGCGGCGGCTATTCCCGCGGGCGAGTCAGTGGGGTGGTTGGGCTGCAGGCGCGCGCTCAGCCTGCCGGGCAACCCAACCGTGGTTCGAAAGCGGGTGACCACGCGAATTTTGCGCGAGGAGGCAATGAGGTCTTGCACGCGCATGAGCTTGCTTACGGCTGCGGCCATTTCAGGCGTGATGCCGGGTGAAAGAGCGGCGATGCGCTCGCCGGTTGCCTCGTCGCTGAGCAGCCAGTCGCGCAGTTCCCCAACGGTAAAAGAACCGACCGGCGCAAAGGCATCGGCGTCGTGCGTGTCTGCAATCAGGCGGGTTACTTCGTCCGCCTCGTAAGGCACGACCGACTCGCTGCGGAAATGCGATAGCGGCAGGTCGGCCAGAGCATATTGCGCAGCGACGCGTTCTTCAGCATTTGCGGCGGCAATGCCGGCCAGCACGTCTCCGCTGCGCATGGGAGTGGCTTTGGCCAGCAGCTCGCGCAAGCTGGCGAAGGTGTATCGGCGCGCGCCAATGGAGTGAGAGAAGCTCATGCCTGTGCACCCACAGGATACGGCTACGGCTGCGGCGTTGCGCAATGTGCGCTGGTAAAATTCAGCTTCGCGCAAGGGAGGGTTGAAATTGCTTATGAAAACTAACCGAACTTGTTTGACTGCATTCGCAGTCTGCACCGCGTCGCTCGGCGCGGCATTCCCGGGCCTCATTTCGGCCGCGCAGCCTGACGCGCCGGTGGTCACCACTACTGCCGGTGATGTGCGCGGCCTGGCTCGGTCGGGCGGCGGCGCGCAGTTTCTTGGAATTCCCTACGCCGAACCGCCGGTGGGCGACCTGCGCTGGCGCGAGCCTGTGCCTGCTAAATCGTGGAGCGGTGTGCGCAATGCGGTGAAGTTTGGCGCCGCCTGCGCACAGCCTGTGTTGGGCGAGTGGAACAAGATGGATGCCACCTCGAGCAGCGAGGATTGTCTCTACCTGAACGTGGTGACGCCCAACTGGCCGGCAAAACAGTTGCTGCCGGTAATGTTCTGGATTCACGGCGGTGCCAACGTTGGCGGGTCTGGCGGAGGGGCGCTTTACAACGGCGGAACGCTTGTCAGTCACGGCGTAGTAACCGTCACCATTAACTACCGCATGGGAGTATTCGGCTTTTTTGCGCACCCTGAACTTACGCGCGAATCGGTGCATCACTCGTCGGGAAATTACGGATTGATGGACCAGATTCTGGCGCTGCACTGGGTGATCGACAACATTGCCCAGTTCGGCGGCGATCCGCGCAACATCACGGTTTTTGGTCAGTCAGCCGGCTCCATCGATACCGGATTGCTGATGACGTCGCCGCTCGCCATCGGACTTTTTCAGAAAGCGATTGGCGAGAGCGGCGCGGTGTCGACCGTGCTTGTTCCCCCGCTGGCCGATGCGGAGAAGGCGGGGGCAGGATCGATTGAAGCGCTGAATCTGCCGGCGGGACAGGATGGCATTGCCGCGGCGCGCAAGATTGACGCCAAAGACCTGATGCAGAAGCTCGGCCATCGCGCAACGGGATTTCCCTTTGTTGGTCCCGATGTTGACGGATGGGTGCTTCGCGAGCGGCCCGATCAGCAATTTGCCGCGGGACGTCAGGCAAGAATTCCGCTGTTGATTGGCACCGCTTCAATGGAATTCGGCTACGCGATGCCGACCGAACAATTGCTGAGCGACATTGACCGGCGCGCCGGCGCCATGTCCGCTAAAGTGAAGGCTCTTTACGGGCTCACCGCCGACGCGCAGGGTAAGGTGAACCAGCCCACCGACCCGTTGTACGGCACTGCCGGCCAGCAATGGACAGCGGACCTCAGCTTCCATTGCCCAACTGCAAGCGAGGCGCTGTGGCAAAGCGCGGCGGGCAGCCCGACCTTTGAATATGAGCTCGACCACGCGATTCCGGGGCAGGAGTCGCAGGGCGCGGTGCACTCCTCAGACCTGCCGTACGTGTGGGGATATTTTCCGAAAACGGGCAACATTGCGGGCGCATTTGGCCCGGTCGACACCAGGCTCGCCGATTTGATGGAAACCTACTGGACGAACTTCGCGCGGACCGGCAATCCCAATGGAGGTGCGACGCCGGTGTGGCCCGATTTGAAGATGGCGCAGACCTATATGCAATTCACCCAGAGCGGCGATGGCGTGATGAGCACCAAGCCGATGCGGGCCGCGCAGTGTGAGGCGTATCGGGGGTTTGTGGCGGAGGCGCCGAAGGCGGCGAAATAACACAGCAGATATTTGCGCGGGAATGCGCGACGAAGGTAGGTTGACTTAGTGATGAAGCCATTATTTTGTATCGCATTTTTCTGTGCAGTCGCCACACCTCAGTTTGCTCAGCAGGCTCCCGCGCCCGCAGTCGCCTCTGGATTGCCAAAGAACCCTCGCGCGATTTTTACGGCCGCTGCGCCGTATTACGACTTTGCCGATCTGGCACTGAAGCCTTGGCATTTGAAGGCCACTTATCAGCTTTACGACGCAGACGGTAAACCTGGCGAGCAGGGCAACTACGAGTACTGGTGGGCCTCGCCTACTTTGTATCGCAGCAGCTGGACGAGGCCTTCGGCCACACGCACAGAATGGCAGATTGCAGAAGGCAAAAGCGCAAGCGCCTCAACCGGGTCCACGTTGAACCTGCTTGAATTCAAACTGAGGTCAGCGCTTTTCGATCCGCTGCCCAGCGATGAGGATCTGGACGCACCTGGGGTTCGACTCGATGTTGAGCAGAAAGCGATTGTTGCCAGCGGAGAAAAATCGCCCTGCATCATGGTCGTGCCCAAAATGGTTCCGGTAGGTTCTTCGCCTGTACCAACTCCCCAATTAGGCCTGTTCCCGACCTATTGCTTCAATCCTGAAAAGCCCATTCTGCGGATCGAAACTTCGTTTGGGAATCTGTCAATGCAGTTCAATGACATCAGGATGATGGAGGGCCGCTATTTAGCGCACAGGGTGGACTTTTTTGAAGGTAAAAACCGGCTGCTTTCAGCCACAGTCGAATCCGTGACCATGATCGATCCGACGGAACCGGCCCTTACGCCTGACGGTAACGCCAAAGTGTTTACCGCGCAGCAGGAGAAGCAGGGAACGAAGGTTGTTTACATCGACAGAGTTCGATTGGGCAGCGACGTGGCCAGTGGAATGCTTGTGAAGAAAGTGGTCCCTGTATATCCGGCTGACGCGAAAGAGTCCCATGTAAGCGGCACCGTATTGCTGCAGGCAATTATTGGCCGCGACGGCGCGATCCATGATCTCAAGGTAATTCAGGCCCCATGGCCATCTCTCGCCGCGTCGGCGCTGCAGGCTGTATCTCAATGGAAATACAAGCCATACGTGTTGAATGGAGAGCCGGTAGAGGTCGATACGACCGTAAATGTGATCTACACCCTCGACAGATAGCGGCAATTCAGGCCAAAGCCGGTAAAAGCTGTATCGGAATTTCTGTGTTGACGGATAGTACGACGCGTACTATAGTACGAATCGTACTATGAAAAGTAGCAAATCCATCCTTGAATACGCGCTGACAGGTTCGCTCAGGTGGAAGCCCCAATCTGGCTACGACCTGCGCAAGACCTTTACCACCACCGGCATGCGCCACTACAGTGACAGCCCGGGATCGATCTACCCGGCACTTCGCCGGCTCCAGAAACGCGGCTGGATCGAAGCTGTGGCCGGATCAAGCGAGCAGGACGATCCACGCAAACGGCAGTTGTATGCCATGACCGAGGACGGAAAAACAGCGCTGGTTGCGTGGCTCAGCCAGCCGGTGACGCGCGACGACGTAAATTTTCGCGCCAGCGAGCTGATGCTCCGCTTCGCCCTCATGGATGGCAACGTGCCCCGCGCCGTGACCATCCAGTTCCTCGCAGATTTCGAGCGCGAAAGGGCTGTGTACGCTGCCGAGTCGCGCGGCAAGCTTGAAGAAATGCGCTCCAAAGCCGGCCTGCACACCGGTGTTCTGGCCTTTGAGTCGGGCATCGAGGGCATGGAGGCACAGGTCAGCTGGGCGCGGCGAACCCGCGAGCGGCTTGAGCAGGCGCTGCGTGAAGCTCCGCCCATTGACCCCGGAGAGGCCGGTCGATCTTAGCCCACGGTGGACCCTTTGTTCGCGATATAGAACGAAGGGGGAACCGTGGGACAATCCACCACCAACGACACGCCGCCCCGTAGGGCCGGCACTGAACGCTCTCGCTTCTTTTCGTGAAAGGCAGAAGCACATGCAGAAGATATTCGCCTCACTCGCATTAATTTTGTGTGCCGCGCCTACGTGGCTGGCTGGGCAAGCTCCGGCCGCGCCTGCTGCCTCGCCTACGCCGGCCAATCCGCTGCATCGCCAGTATCAGGAGGGCGAGACGCTGGCCTACAAGATGACCGGCACAAATGAGAACTGGCACTACACGGTGCGGGCCGAGGGCGTAGTGAAGAAGAACGACAAGGGCACCTACTTTGAGGAGTATCGATGGACCGATATGACTTCAGACGGCAAGCCGCACATGATGACGCCGGCGATGGCCGATTTCAGGCAGAGGGTGTCGCTCGACCCGAAAGCAATGCCGTCGCTGCCAGACCTGAGCAAGGTAGATCACTCGCTGATTGGGCCAATTACCGACATGATGACGTTTTACGTTGACGTGTGGATGGCTGCGATGATGGGCGTGAAGAAACCGGGCGATCATGTCTACTTCAAAATGGGCACGCCCAATTCATGGGCCGACGGAACGCGGGTGCTGACGGGTTCGGACTCGATCGACTTTGATTTCACCATGAAGTCGGTTGACACGGCTGCGGGCACCGCAATGCTTGAGGCGAAACATGTGCCGCCGGCGAAACCGAATATTCCCCTGCCGGGCGCGTGGATGCTGGCGCCCGTTGCCGATACCGCGAACAACTGGGTTGAGGTAGTGAAGCAATCGGATGGCAAGTTCGAGGGCAGCGTCGGGCAGGAGACGTTTACGGTGGATTTGACGGTGAGCCTGGCCGACGGCAGAATTCTGGCCGGCAAGATGGATAACGTGGTGAATACGGTTGAGCGCACCTGCGAGGACCAGGCGCTGACGCAGTGCGGCGCGCCTGTTCCGCAACAGATTGAAAGAAAGATTGAGATTGAGCTGGAGCCGATAAAACCCTGAGGGTCATTAGACCCTCAGGACAGCCGGCCGGGAGACCGGCGCTACTCTTGCTTGATGGCTCCGAAAAGAGCGGGTTAGAACTTAACGCTGGCAGCTCGCGGCGAAACTCCGCTCAATTCTGCTGCGCGGGCCTCGGCGTAGGCTGCCGCGCCAATCAGCGCTGTGCGGCTTTCGAGAATTACGCGCACCGGCATGTTGATCAGCAACTGGCTCAGGCGGCCCTTGTCAGTAAACGCCTTTATAAAGGTGCCGTCTTTCAGCTTTTCGATAATTCGTGGAGCGATGCCGCCGCCCACATAAAGCCCGCCGACCGAGAGAGTTGTGAGCGCCAGGTTGCCGGCTTCCGCGCCGTAGGCCGACACAAACATGTCCAGAGCCTTCTCGCAGATTTCGCTTTTGGCATTCAGCGCCAGCTCGGTGATTACGGCGTTGGGATCTTCAGTGGCCATGCGCTCGGCCAGCCATGCCGGCTCTTCAATGCCGCGAACCTCGCGAAGAAAGCTATAGCAGTTGGTGATGCCCATGCCGCTTACCACGCGCTCATGGCTGATGCGGCCGTTGTACTTTTGCTGCAGAAAACGGAGCAGGTCGATTTCATCTTCGTTGCGGGGGCCAAAATCGGTGTGGCCGCCCTCTGATGGAAAGGGCGTGTAATGGCGGCCATCCCACACCAGGAAACCTTCGCCCAATCCCGTTCCCGCGGCGATGAGCGCGCGGTTGCCAATCTGGCTCGAATCGCCCTCGCTCAGGGTGCAGATTTGATCAGGCGTGAGCTCGGCAATTCCGTACCCGTTGGCCTGCAGATCGTTGATCAGGAAAACGTAGTCGATGTCGAGGTCTTTTGCCAACTCGCGGCTGTCGAGGGTCCAGGGCAAATTTGTAAGCCGCAAACGGCCATCGCGCACCGGGCCCGGCACGCCGAAGCAGGCCGAAGTCACCTTTTCGCTGACAATGAATTCCTTAACGATCTCTTCCAGGCCGGAGTATTCCTTGGCCGGGTACTGATGGTCGCGAATGTGGTTCAGTTTGCCGTCAGAAAATTCGTAGAGTGCAAGGTGAACTTTGGTGCCGCCTACATCGCCTGCAAGAATCATTCTTCCCTCTCAAAAACGCCGCGCCCGGTGCCGTCAACAGCGGGCAACAGCGCGGCCGAAGCCTTGTCAAGAATCAGAGTAAGTATACCGCTCGCCGGGCAAATGAGCTGGCTGGGAAGGGTGTCAGTATCGCGTGGGCCGGTAAAGACTTGGCTCAGAACCTGTGCCTTGTCTGCTCCGCCGATGAGGAAGAAGACGCTGGAGGCCTGGTTGATGACCGGCCAGGTGAGCGTGACGCGCCAGGCGTCTTTGTTCTGCACGTGATTAGCGACCACCAGCCGGTGGGTCTCGCTAAGCGCGGCGGTGTGCGGAAACAGCGATGCGGTGTGGCCGTCGGGCCCCATGCCCAATGCGATCAGGTCGAATTTCGGGATACCGGCGTCTTCAAGTTGAAAGGCATTGCGCAGCAACAGATCGTAGCGCGCTGCGGCTTCGTCGGGCTCGAGCTCCCCCTGCATGCGGTGCACCTGTTCAGGCGCGAGCGGCACGTGGTCGAGCATGGCCTCGCGAGTCATGCGGTAGTTTGAGTCGGGGTCGTCGGGCGGTACGCAACGCTCGTCAACCCAGAAAAGCTCGAGCTTATCCCACGGCATGCGCTTGAGCCAGGGTTGCGCGGGGTCGGCGAGCAGCTTGAATGCGGCTTTGGGTGTTGACCCGCCGCTGATGGCGATGCGGGCAATGCCGCGAGCGGCGACGGCGGCCTCGACGCCTTCAACAAATTGCTTTGCGGCGAGCGTGGCCAGCGCGTCGGTGTCCGGCGCTACGATGTACTCGATCTTGAGGCTTTGCGGCATGGGGAACGGTCCTCCGGATCTATGATGCTCAGCCGGGGAGCAAGGACTGAGGCATCGGCCTAAACTTCCAAGTTACACGGCGAAGGTTTCAGGCTTGTGGCTGCGAGTTCTTCGAAAGCCAAGCAGCCAACTGCTTGAAGTACGCCTTCAGGTTGGTTGAGAGATGACTAATCCAGTGCGGGTCGCTTTCACCGCGTTCTTTCGCGAACAATGCCAGCGCATAGCCAAAGACCTCTTCCGGCAAATAACCCAGCCGATGCATCGACCATCCCTCTCGGCGGTCGTCCTGATATTTGTGGAATCGCCGACAGGCATTGGCATTGAAAATTCCCAGTCCCAGATAGACAGTGACCAAGTCAGTCATTGGTTCCATGTCTTCCGCGTCGCGCGCTAGCAATCCGCCATCCAGCAGAATCACGTGCCCTAGTTCATGCGCGATGGTGGCCACCACGGTCAATGGATCTTTCAGCAGCGACTTGCGCACACCAATCAGCGGCTTCTCACCGCTGTCCTGGCCAAAGTGAAGGCCGGCTGGATCGTTTGTCCGGAAACTATAGGACGGCAGTAATTCCTTAAGCTCGGAAGCATCTGGAATCACTTCCAGATTCACCTTGCTCCCATCCACTTTCATGTAATCGCAGACGCGGTTGAATATTGCCCGCAGCGCAGCCTCTGATCCGTCGTAGCGGTCAGGGAAATACTCGTCAGTCGGTTCAATCAAGTCGCATTCGAGAAGACGTTTCTCGCCGATTAGCCGCTTCAACGAGCGAAAGCCCCCGTCCACCCACAGGCGTTCATCTTCAGTTACAGGCAGTCGCGGCTTAAAGCCAAACATGGCAAACAGTGTAACCGAGTAATTAAGGGATAAGTCTTTCGGATAGAAAACAAACTGGACGGCAGCCTACTTTTCGCCCAGATAAACCCGGTACTGCTGCTCAAGCACTCCGGCGGACCGCGCCAGCGCGAGCTTCGACAGGTTGTATTGGTACAGGCTCTCAACAAGGTTGGATTGCGCGGCGGCCAGCGAGGCTTGCGCCTCAACCAACGGCAGGTTGTCGTCAACACCGGCCTTTACGCGGTCGGTTTCGTCGCTCAATGCCTGCGTGGCCAGATCGACATTCGAACGCGCCACATCAACCAGCTTCTTATTTGAGGTAACGTCAAGCAGCGCCGAGCGCACCTGCTGGTCGATGTGCACATGCAGATCGGCGAACTGGTTGTTGACTGCCTGCATCTGGGCCAGCGAGGCATCTTCGTTGCCGCGCAGACCGGCCTCGCGGAAGATAGGGAATTTGATGGTGCCGTAGGCCATGAAGTTTCCGCGCGCGCCGCCGTGGTCAACCGCCGTCTCAGCGTAGTAGCTGTTGAAGCTGAGCGTGGGCAGGCGCTGGGCGCGATAGGCGGAGTGGATTGCCTTGAACTCCACGGCCTGGTTCTTGAGGTTCTGATAGTCCTGGCGATCCTGGTAAGCGATTGCCATTACTTCTTCAGGCGTTTGCTCGGCCAGTTCGCTGTAGGGCGCCTGATCGGTAAGCTCGATGGTCTGCCCCGGCTCAATGCCTATTTCGCGCTTGAGCTGGATGAGATCTTTTGCGAGCTGATTTTCAGCCGAAATCTGGGCCTGCTGCTGGGTCTGAAGCTCAACCTGCGCCCGCAATTCGTCGAGGTTCGCTACGGTTCCCGCCACGTGCTCGTCGTGCGCGTTGTTAAACAACACCTGCGCCTGGTTGACCTGGGCCTTGGCGTTCTCCACCTCGCCCTGGTCGGCGATGCATCGCAGATAAATGGTGGCCACCTGCTGAACAACTTCGCCGCGAGCCGACATCATTGCGAAATACGATGAGCGCTCAGCCGCGCCGGCCGCTCGCCAGCCGGCAATCACCGGGCCTGAAAAAATTGTCCAGTCAAGGTGCGCCGTGCCTTCAGCAATGTTGTCGCGGGTGATGGGCGAGAACTTGCTTGCATTGAGCCCCGGCAAAATATTGGCGAACAGCTTCACCTCATTGGCGTTGAAGCCGAGCGCAACCAGGTCATGCTGGGCATAGGTAATATCGCCGGAGGCGGTGATGGTGGGCAGAAACTCCTGCAGGGCCTGGTTGCGCTCGCCGTGCAGCGTCTTCTGATTGTCCTGCGCTTCTCTGAGGCCGAGATTGTTCTGGAGCCCGCGCTTGACGGCGTCGTCGAGCGATAGCTTGACAGTCTCGCCGGTCACCGGCTGCGCGGTAACGCTGCCCCAATAGGGATTGGTGGCCGAGGAGGCGTTGCCAGATTGTGCACGGGCCGCAAACGGGCTGCAACTGAGCGCGACAAATGCGCCGAGGGCAAAAAGCGGCAGACGCTTCACTAACGATTGGATCTTCGAGCTCACTTTCACTATTTTCTCAGATGAGCCGGGACGGGTATGGGATTCACGGAAGGGCTGAAGGCGCAAATTTTCACGCTTCCGCAGGAGATGGCGGCTTACGCAAGGCTTTCGCCGGCCGTCTGCGTGGCGGAACCCTCGACTTCCGCTTCTTCTGTTGGAAGCAACAAAGGTGGAGCAGCTGGTTCGCTCGCTGCGGTCTCAAGGGGTTCAGCCAGCCCAGCGGCCTCAATCATCCGCTCGACGTCGTAGCCTTCCCTGCGCACTCGTTGATCGTAATAAAGCAGCAAGAGCACGATGGGATAAAGCGGCGCGAAGACGGCGTCGAAGATGGTATTCAGGCTGTAATACGAAACTGCGTAGACAATGTGCCTGTCGAGATGCGTGAGTGCCGCGCGGTAAAGCATTTCTTCGACCACCCTGACGATGAACTGCAGCGCGCTCCACAACAGCCCTGTGCAGGCCGCGATGAGTGTCCATGAGACGGCAACCCGCATTCGGCCGCCCGTGCTGAGCCGCCAGCTTCGGCGGAGCGCCTTGAACCCTCCAATATCTTCGAGTACCGCTGCCGGGATTGCGAAGGCGAGGTTTACGCCGAATCGGGCTATGACAAGAAGCGCACCCACCGTAGACGCGATCAGAACGAACCAAACCAGGATGTAGTTGTTGTTGAGACTGAATCGGCGGATAAGGAACGCAAAAAGTGCGATGATTCCCACATACAATCCATTCGGAATCACGAATTGCCCGGCCAGCTTCAGAAAATCAATCCAGAGATAGCGGCGCCAGCGCGCAGCTGCAAAACGGAGCGATCCTAGAAGCGAAACATTCTCAGCGAAGAGATTGGCCGAAGAAGCTTTTATAAAGGCCGGGTAGAAGAGCAGGAAGATGAATGCGCCGAGGTAAAAGTAGATCACCCAAACCAGAAGAGCGAGCAGGGACTTTCGTCCATCCTGGTGGCCGTCACTGAGGTGTGGGAGGTGCAGCAAAGTTAGATCGATAACGTGGAGCGCGAAAACGATTGCCGATGGAATAAATGCGATGCCGGCGAATACCAGGAAGTTCCTGCGGTACAGAGTAAACCCCTGGTCGAGAATCTCGCCGAGCTTCATGGGCCGCAGTGCGGTAGGCATAGACATTTCCGGTATCGACTAGCTTACCCCGAGACGCGTTCGCGCCGCTATTCAATCTTCGGCCTGCCGCTGCACCCATGCGCTATGCTTGTACCCGTCTCGAATTACCGCCTGAGGTTCGTCTTTATGCATGCTTCAATCAGTCGCAGGTTCGCCGGTCTTGCGCTCACGCTTTTGGGCGCCATCGTTTCTGCGCCGGCGCTCTCGGCGCAATCTGCCACGCTCGGCATCTTCGACGGCCAGCAGGACGTGGGCACAATCCTGCATCCGGGGTCGGCCGCTTACGACGCTTCGACTGGAACCTACACGCTCACCGACAGCGGCGACAACATATGGTGGGCCGAAGACGATTTCCATTACGTGTGGAAGAAGGTCTCAGGAGATTTCTCGCTGGGCGCCGACATCGCGCTGCCTGGCACCGGCGGCGAACCGCATCGCAAGGCTGTCATCATGATCCGCCAGACCCTCGATCAGGATTCAGCCGCAGTGGCAATCGCGGTGCATGGCGACGGGCTCACCTCGCTGCAATGGCGGCTCACAAAAGGCGACAACATGCACGAGGTGCAGGCCAACGTAAAGACGCCCGCCACAGTTCGCATTGAAAAGCATGGCGATTATTTTTCCGCGTTCGTGACCGGCGCCGATGGCAAAGTTGGCCCATCGGGTGCCGCTACAAAAGTTGAGTTCACGGGCCCGTTTTACGTCGGCATCGGCGTTTGCGCGCACAACAAAGACGCCGTTCAACACGCGGCATTCTCGAATGTGCGGTTCGTGCCGCTTACTAGTGCAATCGGCGAGCCGGTGCTGGTGAGCGCGCTTGAGACTATCCCGATCGACTCAACTGATCGCCATGTGGAGTATGTGGCCGCAGCGCATTTTGAGGCTCCGAACTGGACGCGCGACGGATCGGCGCTAATCTTCAACCAGGATGGCAGGCTGCGGCGTCTCACGCTGGGCGCAAGTGAACCAACAATAATCGACACCGCGCCTGAAACACATTTAAACAACGATCACGGCATCTCCCCCGATGGAACGATGCTGGCCTTCAGCGACACGTCAGACCCCGACCACAGTTCGCGCGTCTATATTGCGCCCATCGGTGGCGGCACGCCGCGCCTCATCACGCCGGTCGGCATGTCGTTCTGGCATGGATGGTCGCCGGACGGCAAGACGCTGGCATTTACCGGCACGCGCAACGGCAATCCCGATATCTACGCTGTGCCGGCAGCCGGCGGAGCGGAGACGCGGCTCACTACTGCGGAGGGTCTTGACGATGGGCCGGATTACTCGCCCGACGGTGAGTGGATCTACTTCAACTCCGAACGCACCGGTCGCATGCAAATCTGGCGGATGGAGCCTGACGGCAGCAGCCAGCAGCAGGTGATTACCGACGATAAGAACGACTGGTTCCCGCACATCTCGCCGGATGGACAATGGATGGTGTTCCTGGCCTTCGCGGCCGACGTGAAGGGGCATCCCCCGGAGAAGGATGTGGCGTTGATGCTGATGTCGATGGCCGACAAAAAAGTCCACGTGCTGACAAAATTGTTCGGCGGCCAGGGAACCATCAACGTTCCGTCGTGGTCGCCCGACAGCAAGCGGCTGGCATTTGTGAGTTACGAATTGTTGCCGGCCGACTCACTGGCTCACTGACTCTATCGTTCACTAACTCGTTACCGCTTACGCAGCCCTCAACGCCGCTTCAGACCACGCTACGGCCTCGGTGTACCAGTGCAGCAGCTTGAGCTGGTCGAGTTTGTGCTCATCCACAATTTTGTCGCATTCCTGCCATTGGCCATGCTCGTGGCAAATCAGCCACTCAAGCAACATGCGTTCGGGAATTGCCGCGCCCATGAGCGCGATGCAGATTTCTTCGCGCAGCGGCAGTGCGGGCATGAGCTGCTGCATGGGCACATGCAGCATGGCCGGCAACAGGCTGAGCAATCCCACAAGGTATTGCTCTTTTGCATCCAGGCCGCACTCCTCCGCTGCAATTTCGCAAAAGCGCCCGCGGACAAAGGCCAGGCGCAACAGTTCGCCGGGCTGGCCGGCATTCAGTTCGCTGGCGATGGCCAGCATGGCGATGCGCCTGAAGCCCTCTTCGCCAACCGCGATAAGCGCCGACTTGATTGAGCGCACCTCTTGCCGCACCGCGCACGCCGGCGAATTAAGCAGGCGCAGCAGCCGGTAGGTGAGCGAAGGGTCGCGCTTGACCAGGTCGCACAGCTTTTCAAAATCGAGACTGCTGTCTCGCAGCAGCCGCAGTATCTCAATCTGGGTAAGCTTGTTGGCTGGAATCTTGCGGTTCTCAATCAGCTCGGGCCGGCAGAAGTAGTAGCCCTGAATGAGCGTGAAACCCTCGTCGCGCGCTTCGTGATACTGTTCCTGTGTTTCAATTTTTTCGGCGATCAAAGCCACCGCGCGGCCGCGAAGCCGGTCTCGAATGGCGCGGCGTTCAAGGCTGTCGCTCAACGTAAAGTCGATCTTGATGTAGTCGGCGATCTCAATCAGCATCTCGCAGCCCGGTCTCCAGCGAAAATCATCGAGCGCCAGCCGGAATCCTGCCGTCTTGAGCCGGCAACAGGCGCGCACCAGCTCTGGCGTCGGCTCAATATTCTCAAGAATCTCAAGCACAAACATGCTGGGCGAAAGCACATCAACCAGCCGGTCGGTCAACGCCTCATGGGTGCAATTCACAAACGCGGGAAGGCCACCGGTGAGCTTTTCAAGGCTGAAGATGACCATGTTATCGAGAATCGTGCGCGTGGCGTGGTCACCATCGCCGCTGAATTTAAGCTGCTGCGGCCCGTCGCGGAACAGCAACTCGTATCCGTGAACACGGCCGCGCAAATCAAGAATCGGCTGCCGGGCAACATAGCGGAAGACACCTGAAAGATCATCGGTGATGGGCAAATCACATTGGACAGCGGAAGGCTGAGAAGACATGGCTACACCATGACTGCCTTATCGACGCGCCACGGTAAAACTTGAACTTGATAACCGGGCAACAGTAATTCTGGTACCGCCGAAGTGATTTTTGTACCATCGGGCGGCACGGTAACGCGGGCGGGCTGGCTCAGCCCATGAACATGCCGCCGTTTACATCAAGCACATGTCCGGTAATATAGGCGGCCGCGTCTGAGGCCAGGAACACGACCGCTTGCGCCACTTCGACGTCGGTGCCGGGACGCGCCAGGGGGATCGAAGCGATCATTCCCTTTCGCAATTCCTCACTGAGCACCGCGGTCATGGGGGTCTCAATGTAGCCGGGCGCCACGGCGTTCACGGTAATGCCGCGGGAGGCTACTTCGCGGGCAATGGAGCGCGTCATGCCGATCATTCCCGCTTTTGACGCAGCATAGTTCACCTGGCCGGCCTGACCGGTGCGCCCCACCACGCTGGTGATGTTGACGATGCGTCCCCAGCGATTCCTCAACATGGGGCTCAGCACTGCCTGGGTCAGCAAAAATGCGCCGGTGAGATTGGTGTTGAGCACGTCATCCCAATCGGCGCGCTTCATGCGCAGCATCAACGTGTCGCGGGTAATGCCGGCGCAGTTCACCAGGATCTCCACTTTGCCGAAGCGTTCGATGACGGCCTTGGCCGCGGCCTTGATCGACTCCTCACTTGCGATGTCGAGCGCAAATGCAGCGGCCTGGCCACCGGTTGACTCGATCTCTGCCACGGCCTCGGCCAGCTTGGCTACATTGCGCGCCGCCAATGCCACCTTGGCCCCGGCCTTGGCCAGTTCTAGAGCGCAGGCCCGCCCAATTCCCTGTGAAGCGCCGGTTACCAGCGCGATGCGTCCGTCAAGAGTAATCATTCGATCTTAAAAATTCTCGCGCAAGTTCCGCGCGCCTTTCCGTTCCTCATTATAGGTTGGCTGGTCAGTGACGCGACCACCAGCAATGCGGGCTTTGCCCCGGTCACCAAAGTTTCAAAAGGAGTACGCAATGAATCTTTCCCGCTGCTTTATAGCTTTGATTCTCGGCGCAACTGTTGCGACCGCCCAGGAATCTGCGCCGCCCACCACCGCACTCACCATCTACAACCAGAACTTTGCCGTGGCCCGCACTACGCTCAATCTCGATCTGCATTCTGGCATCAACAATGTTGAAACCAACCAGGTAACCAATCAGCTTGAGCCCGATTCGGTGATTTTGCGCGGACTGGGACAGGCTCGCGATTCCGGTCGCAATGCGGCCAAACCCTCCTTCCGCATTCTGGAGCAGAACTACGAAGCGGCCGTGGTTACGCAGGACTTTCTGCTGCAGAAATACGAAGGCAAGACGATTGAGTTCGAGCTTTCGCCGGGCACAAACGTCGAAGGCAAAATTATTCGCGCGCCATCGCTGCACCTGAATCAGAACGGTGGATACGAACAGACTCCCGCGCTGATTGATGTGAAAGGCCAGATGCAGTTTCAACTTCCCGGCATGCCGCTGTTTCCCGCGACAACCGACGGCCTGCTGCTGAAGCCGGCGCTGCGCTGGCAGATTGCGTCAGAGAAGCCACAGAAAGTTGATGCCGAGCTTGCCTACATTACCAACGGACTGAACTGGGAGGCGACCTACAACGTGGTTGCGCAAAGCGGAGGGGCGGCCGGCGAAGGCGCTGAGAACGCCAACATGGTGGGATGGGTCACCATCAAGAACAACTCAGGCGCCGATTTTCCCAGGGCCAACATCAAGCTGATGGCGGGCGACGTTGCCAGGATTCAGCCGCCGCAATATGCCAGAGGATTTATCACCGGAGCGAGCGAAGCCGTGATGGTGAATGCCGATAACGTGGTAACGCAAAAGCCATTCGACGATTTCCATCTCTACGATCTTCACCGCACAGTTTCGCTCAGCGACGGCGAGATTAAACAGGTCGAGTTTCTCGACGCAGCAGGAATTCAAGTGGAGCGCAGCTATATTTACGACGGAGCCGAAGGCGATCAACAGAATTACTACAACGGCGGCATCAATATGGATCAGAATTTTCATGTGGGCGACACGAATCAGAAGGTTGCGATTGTTGAAGAGATAAGGAACACCGAGGCGAATCATCTTGGCATTCCGCTGCCCGCCGGCAGGCTGCGTTTTTACCGGCGCGATGCAGACGGGCAGGTGGAATTTGTAGGCGAAAGCGTCATCAACCACACTCCAGCCGAAGACACGGTGAGTGTGACGACGGGCAGCGCATTCGACGTCAAAGGCGCGCGGCGGCAGACGGATTTCGCGGTCGACCAACAGCATCGAACCATCTACGAAACCTTTGAGATCAAGCTCACCAACCAAAAATCAGAAGCGGTCGACGTGAAGGTTCTTGAGCATCTTTATCGCGGCAACAACTGGCAGATCGAAGAAAAATCGGCCGACTACGACAAGCTCGACAGCCACACCATCGAGTTTCCAGTGCAGGTTGCCGCGCAAGGCAGCGCGACCGTGACCTACAAGGTGAAGTACACGTGGTAGCGTGTGACGAAATTGCTACGACGATGGCGCAGCGGCGACCGTAACCGGGCGCCCAGCCATGGCGGGCCGCAGCAGCTCTGCCGGCCACACATAAACTGCCAGCCGCCGGGAGTAGTGCAGCACCGGCTCAATCTGCGGCAGATCGATGCCGATGGCCGCCGCAAGATCGTTGCGATCGATCTCCGCCTCAGCATCTTCAAGCGGCCAGGGCACGTGGTGCAGATGCGCGCGAACCGGCTGGCCGGCGCGATTGGCGCTGAACAGATACGAGCGCTCTGAGAAAAAATACTCAAACGACCCGGCCGAGTGTTCCATGGTCTTGCGTGTCGGGCCTAATCCGCGATAACGCGCGTTGAAGATCACCTTGCCCTTGGCAAAGTGGCGGCTGCTTGAAAAAGCAAACTCCCGCTCAGAGCGCTGATCGAACCGCATGTCGGCCCAGTAATAAGGCAGGTGGTAGAGCGAGCGCGCAACGGCGATGGCGAAAATATTGCTCGCGTCAAACGAAAAGCAATAGACGCCGGGCGTTGCGTTGTACTTGTCTCTGACATAGGTTCGCAGGTTCAGGTCGGGGAAGTTTCTGATGCCGGGCAGCGGCGGCAGGCCACGGAATTTGATGCGGTCGAGCCAGAAGGGCACCACTCCCAACCACGCCGAGCCTTGATAGATATCGGGTTCGAGCCAATCGGGCAGCAGCTTGCCGAGAGTGTCGCCGGCGACGGGCCAATGGGCAAACAGAAGATCGTTCCAGCGCTGGGTCATCGCCCAGCGACCGGGCGGCAAAGGCCGGGGCTTATGCGACGTTCGAACCAGAAATTCCCGCAATTGCCCACTCCAAGGTGACCAGACGCGGAGTCCTGTGAAAAGGCTGCGGCGTCGGAGCTCGTCGAGTGCCGCGCGCCGGAAGGACAATCCGGCATTCTGGCTACTCGCTACCTGGCTTCGCCCACTCTACCACTTTTTCGGTCGCGGATGCTAAATGCGCATGTTGCCGAATCAAACTCCGGCCCACTGATCCATGCTCCCTCGCTCCCTTGCTCCCTGTTTTCCGGCCCTGATGCCGTATCCTGTTCGCGAGACCTCAAACATGTCCACTGACACCGCTCCTCCTCCCGGCGCCCGCAACCAGACCGATGTTTTCGCAGTTCACGGAGCAGATCCGGAGATTCTGGCCTATGCCATGGCCAAGTATTCGCGCTCGGCGCTCTCGATGCGCGAGTCGCTCACCGAGATCAGCTCGCAGCGGGCCGAACAGTTCCTCAATACTTTTTATTTTCAATACGGCCACCGCTCCATCGCCGACCTGGCGCACATTGCGTTCGCCGTGGAGCGGCTGAGCCTGCTAGCGGCCATTGTTCTGGTTGACGAGCAGCGCTGGGACGGCCAGGAGCGTTCCACGCGCTACCAGAATTTTATGAAGTCGGGCTGGTTTTTTCCGGACTTTGGCGCTGAAGAGATTGTCGATGGTGGAGACATAAAGCTGGCTCGACTTTGAATCCGCGCCAAAGTCCGGAGAAAACCACCGCCGCGGTTCAGGAAGTGCTGCGCAGCAAAGTGGAGCGGCCCGAGTCGCTCAAGCAGGAAAGCTACGATCGCACGTTGAAAGCCCGCGCATTCGACGTGGCCCGTTACCTGCTTCCGCTGGCGACCAACACTTCGCTCGGCCAGATCGTGAGCGCGCGCGCACTTGAAACACAGGTTTCACGTCTGGTCTCCAACCCTATTGCCGAAGTGCGCGAACTGGGCAACAAGCTGCGCGACGCCGCCACCGGGCCGGCCTGGAATGTAAACGCGGTTGCCGCAGCAGCTTTCGTCGAAAAGCTCAAAGCCGCAGAAGCCGCAGCGGCTTTGAAAGGGCACGAAGTGTCAGGGCACTACCTGCGAACCAACTCAGCAGGTGAGCCGCGTGCCGAAAATGCATCGGGAGGGCAAGAAGTGTCAGGGCACGACTTCAGTCGTGCCGTAAATGCGCAATTAAATGAAGGGGTTTTAACCCCTGGGGGAAGTCTCGCCGCCGAGGCAGAACAACTTTTCACCCGCGAAGTGCGCACCGCACCCACGCTGGTAAAGTACGCGCAACCCAACGCCTACCTGATGCAGACGCGCGCCGAACTCGAGCAAGCTGCCGCCGAAATTCTGGCACCACTCTCATCCGAAACGCTGCCCCACGCGGTGGTCGATCTGGTCGAACGCACCGAGTCGCTTGAAGTCGAGCTCGCCGCCACGCTGCTTTACTCCGCCAGCCACTACTCCTACCGCCAAATTCGCGACCTGGTCTCGGGCCTGAGCGCAGTTCCGAAATATATTGCGCCTCGGCCCAGTCCATTTTGAACAGGCAGCGGATGCGCGTAGCCAGCGGCAACAGATAAAGCGCC
>Ga0206821_10120_pt1 | contig 18491 bp, 14 predicted proteins | sample Alteio_BWOrgCont_85_FD_152860 | JGI IMG/M metagenome (GOLD analysis project Ga0206821, IMG submission 152860) | Enriched cells from forest soil in Barre Woods Harvard Forest LTER site, Petersham, Massachusetts, United States -... | ecosystem: Environmental > Terrestrial > Soil > Temperate forest >...
CAAATGACGATATTTTTGAAGGTGATAACTCTTTTCCATTGTATTATCTGGCAATGTTCCCTTTGTTAAGAAAATGGACAATTAATTTGTTGGGTCAAAATGAACCGTTAACGTGTCCAAAATATATTAAAATGTTGATGTCATATGAAAATAATAAATTATTCAAGTTAACTAGATATTGTTTAGAAAATAAAGAAGAATGGGAATTATTTGATATAACAGAAGATCCGAACGAATTGAAAAATATTTATTCACATAAAGATTATCGTGTAATTATGAATAAATTAAGAATTAAAATGATTCAAAAGTTTACACCAAAAGAACTTTTATAAAAATATAAATAAAATAAAAATAAATTCTTTAGAATTTATTTATTAAACTTTTTTATCTTTTTTTATTAGGTTCATAAACTTCATCGACTAAACCATACTTAAAACAAGTATCAAAATTCCAATAGCGATCATGTTTCAAGATATTATCCAAACTTTTACCTTTTAATTTTCCTTCAGTTTTCTCTTCATATAATTGTTTAATACGATTCATCAATTCAACATTGTTTTCATGATCATCAACAGTTTGATCAAAAGTTCCCCAAAGTTGACTGCTTAATTGATGGATCAACATATAAGAATTTCTAGTCATGTATTTAAATTCACCAGCTAAACTTAAGAAAGTTGCTGCACTCATCGCGTAACCATCAACAATTGTGTGAACAGGAATCTTAGAGTTTTCGATGGCATCAGCGCCCATGAAACCAGCGAGTAAAGAACCACCATGACTTGTGATATGGATATAAAGAGGATCAGGAGTTATGGTGACATTTTTAGTCTTCATCTCAAGATCTTGAAATTCGTCATTGGCTTCATCGATTAATTTAATTAATTTACTAATCGATTCAGTTGTGACATCATCTCTGTAATAGATATGATTGTTCTGACGATAAATTTTATCATCATCAAAGAAAGGCAAAATGGATTCTTCATCGTCATCATCTGATTTCTTTCTTCTATCAGTGATTGAATGTTGAAGTTTTTTGGTTTTATTTTTGTTAATCAGAACAAATCCTTTAACTTTTGGCATTTGAAAGATTTTAGTTGATTTAAATTTGTTATATATGACCGTTATTTCCTCATATGAATTAAAATCAATTTTTTTAAAGTAAAATCAAAAAATCTCTAGTAAATTTATAGTATAAATGATAGATACTTCTGTCATAACAATCATAATTATAATATTGATCATATATCTCGTAATTTATTATATTAACATATTCAACTTGTATATTCTAGGTAATAATGCACAATTTGATATAATGAGCAAAATAGATCGTTATTTCAATTTGTTACTTCCAAAATTATATTTAAATTTATCTGACATATTCCTATTTATTGTAATGATTTACGGCATCTATTTAACATATAGTTCTAATTTGGAAATATTCTATAAAATATTGATCAGTTTAGGGTTGTTAGTAATACCATTTATTCTGATTTTTCCAATGATTCATGTTTATAATACTGCATTAGGTACAATGACGTCTAATACACCGATGAATCTTGATAAAAATAAATATTTTAAATATCATACAACTCTTGAAGATTCAAATAATTTTAAAAAAATGCAAACTGAAGTGACAAAATTACTTAAAAAAAATAATATCGATTGTTTCAATAAACATCATTTAACCGATCTGGATGATAATTCAAAAGAAAAATGTTGGAAATGGTTTCCTTTATTAGATCAGAACGGTTGGAATACAAAAAATTGTCAAGAATTACCGTTTTTATCTAATCTATTGGTCAACGAACCGAGTATAGTTAGTGCATCGATTTCAATCATAGAGCCAGGAATGAAAATACCACCGCATCGTGGTTATATGAAATCGATATTGAGGTATCATCTTGGTGTCATTATTCCAACAGATAAAAAACCGTTTATTGTTGTTGGTGGCAATAAGTATTATTGGAAAGAAGGAGAAGGTGTTATGTTTGATGATATGTTTGTTCATTATGTGGAGAATCCATCAGCCTATAGACGGGCCGTATTATTTATTGATGTTTTACGAAATGATATACCATATCCATTTAATAAAATAAATGAAGGAGTTTACTATCTTATAGCGAATAGTAGTTTTTTGAAATCATATGATAGTTCAATTCATAATCAAGAATCATTAACACAAGAAAATTCAAATAAAAACTAAAAACTTTAAATAATAATTATGTTTATCAGTAACACTGTCAATTTTAAAAATTTGATTTAAATAGACAATAATACAATTCCATTATCGATATCAATAATTAAAATGGCTGATTTATCAAGCAAAGGAAAAATTAGACACACAACAGAAACATTTATTACAACAGCGAATAAAATTTATGATAACAAATACAATTATTCTAAAGTTGAATACAAAAATAACAACACTAAGATTACTATAATTTGTGATATACATAAAAACGAATACGAACAATTACCCAGGACACACTTACAAGGATATAATGGTTGTAAAGATTGTGGTAAAATTAAAAGGATAATAAAAAAAGAAACTGTAGGAATAATTACAAATTCTGATCAATTTTTCGCTAGAGCTAATGAAATTCATAATAACAGATACGATTATTCAGAAACTAAATATATCAATTCCACGACAAAGATTAATATCAAATGTACTGTTCATGGTATATTCGAACAATCACCATCAAATCATCTCAGTGGAGCTGGGTGTAATCAATGCGTTAAAGATACTGAAAAATATACAACGGAAGAATTTATTGTACAAGCTAAAAAGGTACATGGTGATAAATACAATTATGAAAAGGTTAAATATGTTAATAATAAAACAAAGGTTATCGTTATCTGTAATGAACATGATGATCCTTACGAATTTGATTGTCTACCGGCAAATCATTTGAGGAATCATGGTTGTCCTAAATGTGCGGATTTGACTAATGCGCACACATTAGATAAATTTATCGAACTTTCCAAAAATGTTCATGGAAACAAATATGATTATTCTGAAGTTCAATATGTTAATTCATATACGAAAGTTACAATCAAATGTAAAGTACACAGTAATTTTATACAGGAACCACGTGGACATTTGAAAGGATACGGATGTCATAAATGTGCTATAGATAAAATAAAAAATTTAATTAAATCATATGTAAAATATACAAAAGATGATTTCATTAATTCAGCTAAAAAAATTCATGGTGATTTATATGACTATTCAAATGTAGAATATATCAATTTAAGTACAAAGGTATCAATCACATGCAAAAGTCATAGCGACTTTTTACAAACTCCATCATCTCATTTGAGTGGTAGTGGTTGTCTAAAATGTGCAAATATTAAACAAAAATATACAACTGATGATTTTATAAGATTATCAACTAAAACACATGGTGATAAATATGATTATACTAATACACTATATGTCGATTATCAAACAAAGGTGTCTATAAATTGTAGAAAATCAAATCATGGTGCTTTTTTACAAACTCCATATAATCACATGATGGGTCAAGGATGTCCAAGATGTAATGAATCAAGAGGTGAAACCAAAATTGCACAATATTTAAGTGAACATGAAATTAGTTTTGTCAGACAAAAGAAATATGTTGAATGTAAAAATAAAATATGTTTACCATTTGATTTTTATCTGACAGATTTAAATATTTTAATCGAATATGATGGAATAGGTCATTTTCTGCCCATAAAAGCTTTTGGTGGGGAAGAAGCATTTAAATACAGACGAAATAATGATGCCATTAAAAATAAGTTTACTCAAGATAATAATATAAAATTGTTGAGAATAAAATATAATGAAAAGATCAATGAAAAATTAGACGAATTATTTATTTCATTATAATAAAATCATTTGCTTAATATGTTATAAATTGTTTATAACATACTTATTAACACCATAATAATGTTCTAAATTTAATCTATATAAATACTTGGAGGGGGTGAATCAGATCCATGAGTATCTCTAAATGTTACAAATGTTTCAAAACCGTCTAACATATCTTGCAGATCTAATACTCTTGAATTATTAATATTGTTTATTATTTTTCTACAATGAGAAATTTTACAATTTAAAAATAAAGTTTCAATATCACCACCGTAATTAGGGAAACTGTCTAAATGACTTTCAAAGAATCGTTTCAATTCCGTTTTATCATCTTCATATTTCCATCCACCCAACTCCACTTTTAGTAAAAATATTTCCATTAATTCACTTCCAGAATATCCTTCAAGATCATATCTAAATGTAAAACGACGTTTTAAACCTTCATTTTGGGCAAAAAAACATTTTTCTACTTGATCTTTATAACCTGCAATTATACATAGAAAATCTCTTTTCTCTGATAGGTTTTGATTAAGTGTATCTATCGCTTCTTTTGCAAAACTGTCACGGCTGCTATCTGAATTGGCCCCTAAACTATAACATTCATCAAGAAACATCACACCTCCTAGACATTTATTGATGACCTCTTGCGTCTTAGCAGCTGTATGACCGAGATATTTACCGACTAGATCTGATCTTGTAACAAGGTTAAAATGTCCTTTTGATAGAACACCCATCTCTTTGTAAACTTTTGCTAAGATTTTACCAAGTTGTGTTTTTCCTACACCTGGTGGACCTGTTAGGACAGTATGAAGCATATCATCGATGTTCTTAGCACATGGTAAATTGTGGGCGCAATCGGTGCATCTGTTACATTTAGTGTTTTTGTTATAACCTCTCAAGAAGAATAAAATTTGATTGACAATTTGAGATTTCACATTCTTAAGACCAATCATATCATTTAATTCTGTTAAAGGTATCACAAGATTGCACAATAATCTTAAGTTAAGACCACTGTGTTCTTGATGTTTTTTACAATGATATGTTTTTCCTAATTTAATTAAATCGTTGATATCTTGAATTTCTCTTAAGTTATCGATTAATGATGTATCAACTGGTTTAGGATTTTCTTCAAATGTTAAATGATCACATTTGGGATTATTACATGTGACTTTGTTATCTTGTTTATTTGCATCATTGGGACCGTCAGGTGTTAGACCAGCCAATAGATTCATCAAGATTTTCCAGTCATCATCTGTCATCAGATCATCTTTTGGATCATCATCATCATCATCGCTCTCTTTTGATGGTGGTGTTTTGGGTGGTGACGGATTTTTGGGATTTTTATTTGGTGGTGTTGATTTTCTTCTCTTTTTTGGTGGTTCTCTATTTCTGTTATCAATATTTTTATTTTTGTTATCAATATCTTTATTAATATCTATGTTCTCATAATCTACATAATCTACATACTCAAACGATCTTTTCCTCAAGGTAGATTGCATCTTTCTGGTTTTATGAATAATAATAATTAATTAGTCTTTATATCCTCCGAATAAAAAAATTGATTTTAAGTATATAAGCGTACAAACTTAAAATTATATTAAGACAAATTAATATATTAATACAATGAAACTAACACCAAAGTTAATCAAAGAAATTAATGAAGAACCATCTAAATTCGGTCAAAAGGCATCAAACAACGATTTAGTAAAAATCTTAAAAGAATCTTCCGACAGTTATTATAACACAGGAACAAGTTTATTATCAGATGAAGTGTACGACACCTTAAAAGACATTTTAGAAGAAAAAGACCCCGGCAATAAATTTTTAAATGAAGTAGGAGCACCTGTAAAGATAGAAAAATACAAAGTTAAATTACCTTTTCCCATGGGAAGTTTAACTAAAATCAAACCCGAAAAAGATAATTTGGATGCATGGTTAAAATCTTTTAAAGGTCCTTATATTTTGTCGGATAAATTGGATGGTGTTTCAGCACAATTGTTTAGATCAGATGAGGGGTTGAAGTTCTATACGAGAGGTGATGGTGAAGTGGGACAAGATATTTCTACTTTAATTAAACACTTAATACCTAACGACATTAAATTGCCATTACATGTTAGTGTTAGAGGTGAAATAATTATGAGTAAAAAGAATTTTGAAGAAATTAGTGATGTGATGAAGAATGCTAGAAATGCTGTAGCTGGTTTAGTTAATTCTAAAACACAAGATGAGACCTTTAAAAAAATGATCAAATTGTGCGATTTTGTGGCATATAATATCATATCACCGAGGTACAAACAAGAAGAACAATTAAGATTATTAAAAGAGTATGGTTTTAAGGTCGCAAATCATAAAGTCAGAAATAATTTAACATTCGATTTGTTGAGTGATGATCTTAAGGCAAGACGTTCGGAAGGCGTTTACGAAGTAGATGGTATCGTCGTTAATGATGATAATAAAGTTTATAATCTTGTGGCTGGCAATCCAGATTATGCATTCGCTTTTAAGACCATACTGGATGATCAAGTTGCGACAACAACTGTTGTTAAAGTTATTTGGGAACCTTCGATGGATGCATATTTGAAGCCTACTATTCAAATAAAACCTGTTAACTTAACGGGAACTACGGTGACTTTTGCGACAGCTTTTAACGCGAAGTTTGTTGAGGATAATAAATTGGGACCTGGTGCGAAGGTTAAAATAGTCAGAAGTGGTGATGTGATACCTCATATTTTAGAAGTAGTTGAGGGTGCTAAGGAAGCACAGATGCCAGATGTTGATTATTATTGGACATCAACGCACGTTGATATTGTATTACAGGATATTTATGGTGCTCAAGGTGATATCGTTAATGTTAAGAGATTAACATATTTTTTCAAGACGATTGGAACAAAATTCATGAGTGAAGGTATCATTACGAAATTAGTTGATAACGGTTATAAAACTGTTAAAGATATTTTAGTAGCAAATGTCGAAGATTTGTATAATATCGAAGGGTTAGGTGATAAAATAATTACAAAAATTTTTGATAGTATTAACGAATCTTTGGAGAATTGTGATCTTTCGACATTGATGGCAGCAAGTCATATTTTCGGAAGAGGCATGGGCGAAAGGAAGATGAAAGAAGTGGTCAATGCTTATCCCAATATCATGAAAGAGAAATGGAGTCAACAGAAATTATTAGATCAAATAATGAAAGTAGAAGGATTTAGTACGATTACTGCTACAAAAGTAGTCGAAAATTTGATTGAGTTTAAGAAGTTTTATGATGAATTGTCAGATGTCGTCAACTTATCACATATGACAAAAAAAGAAGAAAAAGAAGAAGAAAAAGAACAAGTTTTTAATAATATGAGTATTGTGTTTACAGGTTTTAGAGATAAAGAGTTAGAAGGTAAGATTGTAGAAAGAGGAGGTAAAGTTGGTTCAGCTGTGTCTTCTAAGACGTCATTAGTTGTGACAATAGACAAAAATTCAGATAGTTCAAAATTGACAGACGCAAAAAATAAAGGCATCAAGATATTAAGTAAAGACGAATTTATTAAGGAATACAAGTTATGAAATTCAAGAAAAAATAAATATTGAATAAATTTAATAATAAAATTTAATTATAAATTTTATTAAATCAGTTATTATAACTAGTCACATCTAAAATCGAACTTTTGTAAGGTATTCACCTTTTCGATTGTACTTAGACACTTTTGGGGACTGTTTATAATCGAACCCAATGGGCTTACGTCTATTTGACGTTCATTCAGTGAATGAAGGTTAGACGCTTTTATTTGGGAATAATTTTATTTTACTTAATATCTCATCCCTAATATATTTCCGCTTTAGGCGTTAGGTAAGAATACATATTATGAACATAAAAGATCATAATAATCGTAAAATAAATCCCTGAGATACAATCATAAAAGATTGTAAATGGTGTTTGTGGATTTTTTGAATTTTACACAAATTTTATTTATCATTATGTCTTTAAGTATAATTTACTAGTATGTTTCAAATTTAAAAAGTGTAATACGATCCTAAAGTTTGATTTTTAATGTGACTAGTAATAATTTGTATATTTTTATTTAATTATCTTTTATTCAATATGAAATATATGAATGCTCCTTATATGAATAATATAGTAAACACATTTATTGTGAAATGGTAAGTAGATACATTTTTAATTATTTCATATGTAAATTAACCATAATTATCATCATCCGTCAAAACCATTTAATGGGGCCTCCGGCCCTCATATGACGATAAACATCATAAGATAATCATTAATTGAGGGTCGAAGGCCCGACTAGTGGAACAAATAAATATCTTAAACATTTGTCAAAACCATTTAATGGGGCCTCCGGCCCTCATATGACGATAAACATCATAAGATAATCATTAATTGAGGGCCGAAGGCCCCGACTAGTGGAATAAATAAATATCTTAAACATTTGTCAAAACCATTTAATGAGGCCTTCGGCCCTCATATGACGATAAACATCATAAGATAATGATGATCAAATCACATATTATATATTTTAAAGTATGTCTATTCACTATTTTACAATAAATATTTTTTATTTATTATTCATATTAAGAGTGTTCATATATTTCTCAGGGGTTATTTATAAGTTTTAATATATTGGACCATTTTTTACAGATAATTTTATATTTATATAGTATTTTGTAAAAAATGGTCCAATAATTTAAATTCACTATAATGACATCTTCTAATTTTTTTCGATTCCTCTTTACGGTGTATATATACTGATTCATAATCAACTAAATCTCCTAAGCAATTATAACAATCAGCAATAAATTTCTGAAATTGATCATTATATTGAATATCATTAATCTTTTTTGTAACCCTTGTAATTAATATTTTCTTACTCTGAATCCCTTCAAATAATATCAATATCTTATCAATTTCCTTTAACAACTTGGCTTTCATATCTTCCATATTATTGAAAATATTGATCAATAATGATTCATTTTTTATAAACTAAAATATTGTATGATGATTCAATTTTAACAAAGTGAAATATTATATGAATTGTATTTTGATCAATAATGAATCATTTTTCACAAACTATATTATTATATGAGTATATATCGTCATCATGAAGAATCATCACACTGACATATATATATATTTATTTGATCACAATAATATACAATATATTAGTTTATGAATAATGATTCATTATTGATCATTAAAATAATGAAACTAAAAGAATCACATACATATAATATATTAGTTTGTAAAAAATGATTCATTATTGATCATGAAAAATAAAGAAACTAAATGAAACATACAAAATATCCTGAAACTGATTCAATCAAAATTTATATTAAATTAATTTATTTGTTAATTTATTGACTATTATTTTATTTCTTTTTCCACATGCTTTACAGTCTAAATATCCTTTATCCATTATAGTCTCCGGATTTTTACATGTCGAACATAAAACTAAGCATTCTATGAATTCGAATATCCCTTCTTGTAATTGTTCTTGACTGATACCTTTTAATTCTGCTTTGTCATCTTTATGGTTGATGGGTATACTGAATTTGTTTTTAAAGAAATTTATGATTAATATAGGATCACGATCTAACGATTTACTGATATCTTTTAAATTCATTATGACAGTTTTTGTCTTTTGTTGGGTCGTTACTAATTGTGGCATTTTATAACGATAACAAGGATCGTCATTTTCTGTTAGACCTTTAACGTTAATTTGTTTAGACATGGCATAAAGTTAATAATATTAAGTGATAAATTAATGTTGATATATTAATAATAAATCAAAATTTTCATAAATAATTCGTTATATGATTCGTTAATCGAATAGTTTTATGTCAGTTTTCGCCATGAAATCATGCATATTAAAGAAAATTAACAATTTTAAATTTAATTTTAAAATTAATAAATAAAAATTTCAATGCTTTAAATCGCGGCGCTATTAATTTGTTGTTAAACCTTCAATGAAATTATTAACAATCTCTGGTACTGAATCTAAATCATATCCTCCTTCTTGAGTTATTAAAAGTTTGCAGTTATTTTTTTCGATACATGATTTAATTAAATTACCTATTAATTTGAAGTCTTTCTTTCTGAGACCGCATTTGCCGACAACTTCTGGATCTTTGTAATAAGTGTCACAACCTAATGCTAATAAAAGATAATCGGGTTTAAAATCGTTGACAATTTCAGTAGCTTTATTTAACACTTTTTGATAATCTTCGATCGAACAACCAGGTTGGATCAAAAGATTAAAGTCATTCTTCAGACCCCTAACATGAGGGTATTCATGTATCGGATCCATATGAATACTAATAGCTTTAAGATTTTCGTTATTTAGATTTTTAACGATGTCTTCTGTCCCATCACCTGCATGAACATCAAGATCTAGGATACATACTTTTTTTTGATGTTCTAACAACTCTTGAGCAGCCGTCATGACGTTATTTAGGAAACAAAAACCACCGTAAAAACTTCTACCAGCGTGATGCCCTGGATTACTTGTGATTGCATAACCAATTTTTGTGTTGTTTGATAATAAATGTTCTGTCATTTCTAGAGCAGCAAAAGCAGAATTTACAACATCGGGTAATGTGTGTTCGTAGATGGGAGTGAAACGATCAGTACAAAATAATGATGTTTGTTTAAAAACAGGTAACACTTTTACTAGTTGATCTTTAATAGAATGATCTGACAAAAACGTTTCGGGTATTAAACCTTTTTCGGTTTCTGACACTGAAAAATCACGATGATAGTTATTATCCCTATATGAATCATACGCTTCCATTAAAAAGTTAATATAATTTGGATCGTGGATTTTTTTGAGAATTTTGAATAGTTTTAAATATCTTATGTTTCTTAGTTTTAGATATTTATATTTTTTGTTTTCTGATAGTTTTTTGACAATTAATTTTTGTCTTTCTTCAGGTTTATTTCTGGTTGATCTTGCGATGTTTGATGTTGGGTTAAATGTGAAAACTAACGACATGTATATTAGAATTAAATATTTTGGTGATGTGTAGTAAATTTAAATATCAATTTTATTTAATTTAATCGGGAATATATAAACGTTCTTAATCAAACATTATAAATAGAGTCAAAGACGAAGCCATTAAATAAAGTCCCTAACGCTCCTATCGAAGACTTAAATAACTTCGCTGACGCTTCGTTAATTGTTATTTGTCAAATATAATATTCGACGCTTGTTCACATCATATTATGTTTTAAAAATTCATATGATGTAATAAAGCGTTTTTCAAACAATATTAGATATTGCAAGCGTTGTTTATATATTATGTTTTCAGTCTAACTGATCTTTATAATACGATGATAACGCTCGAAACTATATATTTAAAATAAATAAATAATAAATATTTTGCAAAAATATTTGTAAACTAAACTACTTTCAAGGGGGAATCACAGATGAAGCCATTAAATATAAGGTCGCTAACGATCCATTCTTAAGTTTAAAAATAAATTCTGAAGAATTTATTTAATATTTTTAATTTAATTTAAATATTTTGTATAAACATAAACAGCTTAGGTTTGTTTTACCTAAAAAATATGTTAAATATTTTGCAAACATACAAAACAATAATCGTTGATATCATTTTTTATTCCTAATATTTCATACATTTTTTCGATAGTGATTTCAGGTTGTTTGATATCATTGATTAAGGTTTTTAGATCATTGAATACATCATCATCTAACAGTCCAAAATTATCGTCCATATTTTTTATTATTTTCATAAAACCATATTTTTTAATTAGATTTTTGAATATTTTTATCATCATAAAATTTGTTGTAATAATTTGAATTCCTACTGAAATTTTGTTTTCCACGAAATTTATGACATCCTTCAATTCTTTGTCTAGATCTTCAACATAATTTAGAACATCTTCGACATACTGTTTTGTATAATTTTTTTCGATATTTCTTTTGAAAATATTTTTGAATATTTTTTCACATAAAGTTACCAAGATATTATCTTCTATTGTTGATCCAGTAGAAAGTATTTGACCGAATAAAACATCATTATCGAATGGTCTGGATGAAGTTATTCGTTTATCGTCATTGATTAAATTGGTAATTAATTTTTTGATACCTTTATGATATCCTTTCTCATGTGATAATTCGATGCATGTCCTGAATACGGTTAGATATGTTTTGATTAAATTATCATTAGGTTGTTGTATCAACAAATTTTTTGTCATCTCCGCTAACAAATAAAACATGAAATTTAAATGACTGTCAATAAAACCGAATGGATTATTCACCAAAACGATACCCAGTATATATTCTAAATGGATTCTCGCCAAACTCCAGTGGTCTTTAGTTATGAACAGCGGAATTACCGAATTACCTTTTCCGATTACTGTTCCTCCTATTATACAATTATTCATGTCTAATTCATTTTCGTATAAAGCTAATATCGATTCGATATAATCATGGGTAGGTATAAATGTCGTTGAAATATCTGAAATTATTGGTTTTATACCATTGATTCCAAGTTTTGTTAGATCGTTAGTCTTGATGTGGATTAATAATCCTAATGTGTTCCCTGATGTTATTTCTTCGTGCCAATCAGTTAATGTAATGTATGATGTGAAGAATTCTTTCGATTTTGTTAATTGGTTTGAGAGTTCATAATTTTTTAATTGTTCTGGTATTTTTTGGATTTTGTTGTTGACATCAGATAATTTCTTGATATTATTTTCGATATTTAATCTAATTTTATCTAAAACGAAAGATTTATTTGTTTGATTTGATACTTTTTCTACAAAATTATTTAATAATTCAAATGTATTCGTTTTACGATCTAATTTGTTCAGATTATTTGTGATTTCATGAGACGTTAAATTAGCTAATAATTTTTGTGATACTTCAAATAAATCGTTAGTTATATCATTTGTATGTTTCAGTTTTAGATCATCATAAATATTTTTTAATGATTCAAATAAATCTTGGTTATTTTTAAAATCATTGGATGTTAAGTTACCGATAATTAAGATTAGAGAATAAAATTTATATTTATCGTTGATAGTTATTTGTTGATTTTTGATATCTTTTATGTCATAATTTAAGGTTTCTATTATGTTGTCACAATCTTTAATTTCTATCGAGATTTTAGCTTCATCGTTTAGAGCTATTAAATGGATTTCATCTTTTAAAAAATGATCATTGTTATAACATAAAATATCTAGATCATGATTGACATTTAATGTGAAACGTTCATTGAATGATGATAAAATATCATAAAAATCATTAAGTCTGAATTTGGATGTTTTGAAATCTGTGTACGAGTCATAAATGATACTATCAGTCGTAAAAAAATATGATAGATTTGTTAATTCTGAGATTTCCTTTAATTTTGTAGTAAAATTTTCTCCTAAATATGTGAACCTCGTGATTATGGTCGCATCGATCAAGGTATTAATAGTTTTAATTTCTGTCAACAAAGTTTCCAATAATTCCGTTCTTAATTTTTCGTCATCTTCTTTATTTCTTAGAGTTGGAAGCATCAAAGAATTAAACGGTTTGTACATATTTGTGTGATCGATTTCTGTTATTGCAATATTTGGATAAGATCTTATTATTTTAATTTTAGTGTGAGGAAAATTATTTATTGTAATGGGTATTTTTCTTATTAATTTAAGTACACGTTTGTCTAAAGAATAATTATGAATGCATATTAATAACGTTCTAGGTTCATTTTTTAAATCTTTAGTTTTTTCAGAGATGTCTATTTTGAGACCACGAACATTGTGTGAGATATCCATTTTATCTTAATATAATATCAATATATCTAATTTTTAAATAAACAAAAATCAAAATTTTTTAATAAAATTCAGCATAAGTCTGTATAACCAGCATATTCAGCATAAGCATAAGGTGGTGGAGCCTCGCGATAACCGTAACTGGGTTTTCTGTAATAATAATCATCGTCATCATCGTTCACACTTTGGTGACGACCTCCTAAATTTTGCACATTTTGTTGATCGAACATTTCCTTCATCTTTCTTGATGCAATGATTGCTGGATCATTTTCTAAATTTTCTAAAATAGCCGGATCATATTCTTCTAATGCATTCGAATCTTGTTCGTCGTCTGCGTCTTCACCGACGTCAACATCAACATATTCTTCGTCTGAAGAAGATGATGAAATTGTTCCCATTGTACTTGCCTTGTCATCATCGGATGTGTATTTGATGGCTATGAAATGTTTGTTTGAGATTGCACGATCGAGACAGATCTTAGCCTTTTGATACATCTTATTAACGTCCTCTTTATCAGAAGAAGTTTCTTCATCATACTCAAATAATTCATTGATAGGTCTTTCATCTTCTGATTCAGGTTCTTTTGGTTTTTCTGTTGTGACAGTCGAATTCCCGAATAGATACATTGGTCCGTAACTGTCATCACTCCCTTTTCTTTCTGTCATTACAGCCTGAGTTGTTCCAGCTTGAGTTGATGTTTGAGTTGTCAATTGAGTTGATGTTTGAGTTGTTGATTGAGTTGATGTTTGAGTCGTCGATTGGGTTGCTGTTTGTGATGTGGCAAAATTCGGCATATTATCTAGATTTGATATGGTATCAATGATCATTAATGGATTGTTTTTGATTCGATGATACGCAGCCATTACTTTTGTTAAAAGTTTATAATCATCATTGTCTTTCTTGGTGACATTTGGTCCGATTAGTCTGTTTCTTAGTTGTATGATATCACGTACAAAAGTCGTTATGTCACTGTATGGTGATGTCGTCATTTAATAATAACTATGTTTAGAATATATTCAGAATAAACATTATATCATATATTTATCAATTTTTTATTATTCGATTTTAGAGGTATAATAAATAAATAAATAAATAAATAAATAAAGATGTTTATACGTCATAATTTAATCTGGCAGCGATCATGAGCCTTGACTACTTAAATGGTTTCGCTCATGCTTCACATTAATTTAACTTTTTATTATTTTTCGAGGCTTTATATCGCTGCCTTAAATACATTGATGATCATTAAACAGATCACTTCATTAATGTTTTAATGTCTCAGAAAACGGGAATATTTAAATAATTTGAAAAATTATTTTGTTAATTTTTTGAGAATTCATTTAACGAATCTTGATTTAATGTGACAGTGATCATGAGCCTTGACTACTTAAATGGTTTCGCTCACGCTTCACATTAATTTAACTTTTTATTATTTTTCGAGGCTTTATATCGCTGCCTTAAATACATAGATGATGAAGCCTCAAAGCGAAGTAATAAGGGTAGTTTGAATACATCGAGAATTTATGATAATACATAGATGATTATTAAGCAGATTACTTTATCAAATTATATCGTTTTAAATTAAAAATAATAATCATAATAAATAAATGAAAATATGATGAATGTCATCATATTTTATAATCTAAAAAATATATTTACGTCTAAAATTTAAACTTATGAATTTAAATTAACCTTTATATTTATTTAACATTTTTAATGTTTTCTTATCATGATTTGTCATGGATTTTATTTTAGGATCTATTTTTTTTCGTTTTGTTACTTTGATTTTACTCTCTGATCCTATGATTCGTTTATCAATTTCTGAATTATTATCGTCTGATTTAATAATTAGTTTATCATTTTCTGATTTATTTTTATTAGATTTGTCATGTTCTGATTTGATATTTCTTTTATTCTTAATTTCATCTTCTAATACGATTTCTTCACATAAAAAAGTCCTGTTAAGTAATCCTCCAATTGATCTCTCTGGGTTTAGACCCGTATTGATACCTTCATCACGCAAAACAATTTTAAACATTCATTTGTACTTTTTAAAATAAATAAAAGATATTAACTGATGTTAATTACTTTTCAACTTTTTTCTTTCTGACTACTGTAGTCTTCTTCGCTGTCTCTGCTTCTTGAACTGGCTCTTCTTTAACCGGTTCTGGTTCTTGTGGTGCCGATACTTCAACTTTCTTTTTGACAGTTTTAACTATTTTTTTAACGATAGTCTTTTTAACTGGTTCAACTGCTTCTTGAACTGGTTCCGGATCATCATTAGCTTCATTATGTTCGTCGTCTTCCTGATTGTCTTCTTCCTCAGCTTGTTTGCTTAAGGCCTTATCCACTGCAATTTGAACTTCTTCGTTGAGAGGTGCATCATCTTTGTTGCTGTTAAGACCCTTAAATTTAGTTTGAACAGTTGCTAAAGTAAAAACAATTTTGTGTCTGAAGGCATCAAGTTCGGTGATAGTATCGGTGACGTGGATATAAGTATTTTGCAATTTTTCGAAATGTTGTTTACATTTATCGGCAGTCGTCAAGTCATTAAGATTGACTTCATCAAGTTTAAAACCTAATGTTGATTGAACATTATCATTATTGTTGACTTGTTCTTGGACTTCATCAGTCTTTGATTGAGTAACTTTCTTGGGCATTGCTGGTTAATTAAATTTATGATATTTTACTCGTAAATTCCCTAGATTTTTTAAATTCAACTTTTTATATTCGAATTCATGAGAAATATGAAAGTTCCTAGCTAAAATTAAAATAATTTTTGATATCAACTTTTTCTTCATATTATGAATTGGCAGATTATTTTTATGATATAATATTATAACAATAACAAAAAACGAATGGAATATTTATATCCACCGCTTTACAAGTACATCGCAATATTCATAATCATATTTTTATTCTTGAAATTCTATAAACAGATAACACCTGACAAGTATCTCATAATATCTATTTTGATCACTTTATTGTTTGTTTCTTTAGATTATATGATGATCTCGAATCAACCTTCTTTGTTCTCTCTATCAGTAAAAGAACCTAAAAAGAGTGAAGCTAATGAAATGTTTGATGATATCATGATTGATGATGAATAAAATTAATACAAAATTTTTTTCGGTCGATAGCCAAATACATAAGAGTTCCAATCGATATCATCCAATGTCCCATAATTACAATGATCAACTGGATAGTCCCATTGTTCTTCATTTTTGTCTTCGGGAGGTATAGGAAAATCTGGTTGAATTAAATAATCTGAGGCTGTTATTTCTTTCGGTGGATAATCCCATGAAGGAACATCATTATAAAATATTTGTTCTTCAGATTTGTTGTTGATGTTTTCTTCTGATACAAGTATTTGTTCTTCTTCAGGTGTTGTTTGATTAACAAAATTATTAATTCGATTTATATAAGGACTGATATATGATAATAAATATGAATTCAGATCATTATTTACTTCTTCTGTTTTATTAGAATTTATTGATTGATTAACTAAATTATCCCAAGGTAACAACAAATTAAGACGTTCACTTACTGTTAAATCTTCTGGTAATTTTTTTGGAATAAGTGGATTACCATTATTATTATCGAAATATTCATAGGTTTTTATTAGAAATAAAATGATTATTAAAACGATTAACAATATTAATAAGTATATGATATTCATATATTTAATAAGGATCAAAAATTTTTACGAATACAAATAATTAATCATGTTTAGATCATCTTTATTATTCTTTTTATATTTAACAAATTCTTCGAAACCTGCTTTGATATCATCTTCTGTTAATTGTTTTCTATTTTTTGGATGTAAACCGAAGACCCTTCTTGAATGGATAAATTTACATACAGTGAATAAGTTTTCTAGATCACCTCCGAAATGTGGTAAATCATCTTTTTTATCGACGAAAAATTCTTTCAAGAACTTATTTTCTTCTAATTTCCATCCTTCATCGTTTATTTTTTTAACAAAAATTTGACTTAATTCTTCAGAGTTATAACCCGTAATATTATATCTGAAGGGAAATCTTCTTTTGAGTCCAGGGTTATACGAAAAGAAACTTTTTTCTAATTCGTTTTCATAACCGGCAATAATAACAATTAATTTTTTACGTTTTTCAGTTAAATTTTGATTTAAAGTATCTATACATTCCTTTGAATATGAGTCTCTTTTGTCGTCTGAACCTAAACTATAGGCCTCATCAATAAATAAAACACCACCATCTGCTTCGTCTATTACTCTTTGAGTTTTGTGTGCAGTATGACCAAGATATTCACCGATTAGGTCAGTTCTTTTGACTAAAGTAAATTTGTTGGAGGGTATAACACCTAAGGCAGCGTAGATTTCTCCAATAATTTTTCCACATTCTGTTTTACCCACACCTGGAGGTCCTGTGATGACTGTATGGAGCATATTTTTATTACGTTTTTCGAAATCTTGTAAATAATAAATTATCATATTTAGAATTGAGTTTTTAATTTCTTCTAGACCTATTAATCCTTTTAACTTTTCTAAGGGTGAAATTAACTGTTTTAAGACATTAACGTTTATGGGATATCTCTTATCCGGTGATGATACAGGTTCTTGTTCTATTGTTTTGGATAAATTAATTAGATCATCAATGGTTTTTATTTGTGTTTGGAGTTCGATGTATTCAACGTTTTCGTCTAGTTCTTTTTCTATAGATTCTTCATCAGTATCTTCTTTCTTGAGAGATTTATTTTTGTTTGCCTGGCTACTTAGTAAAATCATTCCAAGCATCGCAGCAAATGGATCTATTTTTCCTGGTTTATCCTTTTTTTCGTCAGGAGTGTTGATGACCGTTTGCGTATTAG